>Ga0182024_10001032_pt1 | contig 72195 bp, 59 predicted proteins | sample P32metaG_FD_120480 | JGI IMG/M metagenome (GOLD analysis project Ga0182024, IMG submission 120480) | Permafrost microbial communities from Stordalen Mire, Sweden - P3-2 metaG (Illumina Assembly) | ecosystem: Environmental > Terrestrial > Soil > Wetlands > Permafrost | place: Sweden: Stordalen...
GAGCGCGCATGGTGTGAATGGTTACGACGAAATTCAGGCCGGTGAGAATGGAAGAGAAACCGTTGATGAAGATTCCAATGACCGCGGGCGTGACGGCGGAATTCGAATAGATGCTGCTGAGCGGAGTATAAAAGGTCCAGCCAGTGTCCAGGCCGCCGGTGCTGAACGAATACAGCACGAAGCAGCCGCCGATGATGTAGATGTACCAGCTCAGAAGATTGAGTTTGGGAAAGGCCAGATCCTTGGCGCCGATCATCATGGGCACGAGGAAGTTGCCAAGCACCGCGGGAATCGACGGAATCAGGAAAAAGAAAACCATGGCCACGCCGTGCATGGTGAAAAGTTTGTTGTACGTTTCCGGAGTGACCAGATAACCGGCGGGCGCCAGCAAGTGAATGCGAATCAGGGTGGCAAAGATTCCGCCGACAAAGAAGAAGAAGGTAACCGAGGCCAGGTACAGCAAGGCAATGCGCTTATGGTCGGTGGTGAGCAGCCACGAGCGGATGCCATACGAAGAATTCAGGTAGTGCTCGCGCGGCATTTGGTGTTCCATACCTTATTTCTTTCCCGTGGTCGGCCAGACCCCGGCACCCGCTGCGGGAACCGGCTCCGCCTGCAACGACTTCACGTACGCAATCAGATCCAGCGTCTGTTCCTCCGTCAATTGCCCTTGGAAAGCTGGCATAACCGGCTGGTAGCCCGCTACGATTTTCGAGGAAGGAACCAAAATCGATTCGCGGATGTAGGCATCGTCGGCGGTCACCGTGGAACCATCCGCCAAGCGCACCTGGCCTCCATAAACGCCGTTCAAGGAGGGCGCACGGCCTTTGCCGTCGCTGAGGTGGCAAGTGATGCAAGCGCGCTCAGCAAATAATTTTTGACCTGCCAGCACGGGATTGTCCGCAGCGCCAGAAGATCCTGAGAGCCATGCAGTGTATTCGTCGGGCTCCATGACGGTGACCCAGCCGCCCATAACCGCGTGATTCGTGCCGCAGTATTGCGAACAGTAAAAGTGATACTTCCCGGTTTTTGTGGGGCGAAACCACAGCGTATTGTAGTGTCCCGGCACGACGTCCATTTTGACGCGAAAAGCAGGGACGGAAAAATCGTGAATGACGTCTTCACTGGCCATGATCAAGCGCACGTTTTGCCCGACCGGCACATGCAACTCGTTGATTTCTTTCTGGCCGTTGGGTTGCTGCAGCTTCCACATCCACTGTTTGCCGATCACATAGATGTCGAGCGTATCGGCTGGCGCGCGGCGAAAGTCCACATAGACCACCGCGCCCCCCGCAAACATGGCCAGCGCGAGCACCAGCGGAACCAGAATCCATGCGGCTTCGAGCCGCATGTCGCCGTGAATGGCCACGCCGATCTCTCCGGCGCTTTTCCGCCGAAAGCGAAACACAAAGTAGAGAATGGCGATGGTGATCGCGACGGCGAAGAACAAACACACGGCGATGATCGACAACATCAGTGCGTCAACGTTGGGCGCAAAGTTGGAAGCTTGCTCCGGATAAAGTGGCAATTGCGACTGCACGGCTCAGTGCGCTCCTTGCAGCGACGCGGTTTCGCGGCGCCGAAAAACGAGAATGGCTATGACGATGCCAAAAACCGTCAGAATGCCAGCCAAGCGAACAATTTTCAAAATGGAAGCGCTGTAGGTCGCGGAACTGGGATCGTATTGATAACAGAACAACAGCACATGATCGATGGGAGTGCCGATTTTCCCCGCAGAAGCATCGACGAGGCCGAGGCGCATGTCGCGTCCAGGATATTCAATCCCGTAAAAGTAGCGAGAGATGCGGCCGTCCGGCGTGAGAATCATGATGCCGCTGGCATGCGCGAATAAGTTGGATTTAGCGTTGAAGTTGTAGCGAAAGTTCACGGCTCTCGCGACGGTATCGATGGAATCCTGCTTGCCGGTCAGGAAATGCCAGCCGCTGGCGGTTGCCGGGCGGTTGAAATGTCCGAGGACGTTTTTCTTTTTTTCCGCCGCCATATCGGCGGATTCGCGCGGATCAAAACTGACGAAGACCACGTCGTAGTCGCGGCCAGGCGTGAACGAAAGCATGCGCAACGCGCCGACGACGCCCTGTTCCACTTGATTGCAAAGCATGGGGCAGCCGTAATACACAAGCGCCAGAACAACCGGACGGCCGTGGCCAAAATAGTCGCTGAGCTCGACGCTCTTGCCGGTCTCGTCGATGAACGGCACGTCCAGCGGGACTTGCCCGTTGAGCGGCGGTTCAAAACCAACATTGCGCAACGCCGGCGGCATATTCGCGGCGGTCTGTCCGACACTGCTCGGAATGGTTTGCGCGCGCAGGGATTGGCTGGCTGCCAGAAGGAACAGCACGGCGGCCGAAAGCACCTTGCGGGAATGAGTCATGCCGTTAATTTTTTTTCTCCGTAGCCGGCGCTTTTTCCGCAGCAGGCTTGGGGGTTCCCGATGGTTTTGCCGGCGCGGAACCGGTTACGCCCTTGGCCACGATTATCTTCATGGCTTCGCTTACGGGGATTTGCGCGATTCCGGAGTTCGCATCGATCCAGCGATACTGCTCGTTGGCAGCCCTGTCGGCGCGTATTTTCTCGCGGTGATCCTCTTGCGGATCGAGTTCATGCCCCGGAACACCTTGCAAGCGGGGTTCCGGTGGGTATGCGCGTTCTAGCATTTGTTTCTCGGTCATGGCCTTGCGCATGGGCAGCGTCTCGGCATCGGAGTCCGCGACAATTTTGGTGGTGTAGCGCAGAATGAATATGCTCGCAGCGAAGGCCAAGATGGTGGCCACCGCGAGCGAAAACAGATACCAGTAGATGGTGCGCACCCGGACGTCGCGCGGCTCAAACGTCACCGTGTCGTGGTGCGGCTCGCCGTTGGGGCGATGCTCCGGATTGTGCGTCTCAGTGCTCATGGTGCGCAATGGCCTCCGCAAGCTTGGGATCGCCCAAGGGCAACAGCGGCTCGCGTTTTAAATTCCAGGCAAAATACCCCAGCCAGATACCGACTAAGGCGATGGGCAAAACAAAATCGAGCGAATTGGGCAGCGCGTTGGGATAAAACTCCGGCTGCGTGTACCAGTAAAGATCGACCAGACGCATAAAAATCATCCACATGGCGACCTTGGGCAATAAGCGCTGGTTGCGTTTTAGGTCTTTAGACAGCAGCAGGAAAAAGGGCACGAAAAAGTGGAAGATCAGGACGATGACGGCCACGATGCCCCAGCTACTGTAAAGACGCGAGCGGTAAAAAGTGATCTCTTCCGGCAGGTTGCCGGACCAGATGATCAACAACTGCGAGAAAGAGAAATAGGCCCAGAGCATGTTGAAAGCAAAGAGCAGGCCACCGAACTGCCAGAGATGACGCTTGTGCAAGACGCCCGCGAAGGGACCGGTACGCGCCAAGAGCACCACGATGATGACCATCAGGGCCATCGAAGAAATGAGCTCCCCGGCGACGAACAGGAAGCCGTAAATCGTGGAGGCCCAGTGCGGCGAAATGGACATGACCCAGTCGATGGCCGCGAAGCTGAGGGTAAAGACATACAAAATAATTCCGGGTCCGGCCAGCATCTTGAAGCGGCGGCGCAGCGCGCGGTCTTCGCGATGGATGTCTTGCTGGCGCGACCAGAAATTGAAAATAAACATTAACCCCCACCACACCAGAAAGTAGATCACTGCACGGATTCGGAAGCCACTGGGCGTCAGCCAGCTGACCTGCATTTTCGAAAGCGGCTCTTTATTAAGTCTAGCGGGATCGAGCCATGCGCCATAAAGATGCTCCAAGCCAAAAAAGAAAATTGGAAGGAACAGCACGAACAGCAAGGGCAGAGTGCGCGTGGCGGATTCGAGGGGCCGGCGGATCAGGATGCCCCATTGTCCGCTGGTCAAATGCTGCAACATCAGTAGGCCCAGCGAACCAAGCGCGAAGCCAAGGACGAGCATGTAGCCCATTAAATAGGCGCGGAAGAAGGCGTCTTTACTTTCCGGACTGCGCAGGCCAAGGAAGCACCCGAGCACCAGCGCGATAGCGCCCACCGCCAAAGCCGACATCTGCAGGCGGTTAACGCTCTCCGGCGCTCTGTATTCCTGCGCGCTCATTTCGCGGAGTCTCCTGGTGGAATTTTTTCCCGCAATTCGGCGGGCAGATCGCTGGCGCGCGCGTGACGGCTAAGCTGCAGCGCGCGCACGTACGCGACGATGGCCCAGCGGTCGCGTGGCGGGACTTGCGCGGAGTAACCATACATTTGCCCGAAGCCGTTGGTGATGACGTCGTAAAAATAGCCGTTGGGCGATTCGCGCAAGCGATCGATGTGGTAACTCGGCGGGCGCTTCATGCCGCGGAGGACGATCATGCCGTTGCCATCGCCCTGCAAACCATGGCACGGGGAGCAGTAGATGCCAAAGCGTTGCTGGCCGCGTTCGAGGAGCGCTTGATCGACGGGCAGCGGGAAAGCGTTGGAGTCCTTGGCGATGAGCAGTTGATCGTTTTCGAGAGAGCCGCGAGCCACGGTATTTTCCAGAAGCGGCCGTTCGGAGCGACCGTCACGAAAAAAGTCTGACGGGGAGAGCGGGCGATTTTTTGGCTGCGTGGCCATATCCTGACGCATGCGGTCGCAACCGTTGATAAAAAAACCGCCAGCGGCAAGGAGCGCCACGCAAAAAGCCAAGTGTGTGAGCCGGGCGCTAATCATCCTGCACCTCGGTGACGTGTTGCGCGTGGAGCGATTGCAAAAATCGCGCGGTTTCTGCCAGATGAAACTTGGGATCGCTCGCCTCTATGCTGATGTAGAAGCGGTCACTGCTGGCACGCTCCGCGAAACGACGGACGTTGAAAACCGGGTGATGCGGGCGCGGCAAGCCGTTGAGAGCAATCATGCCGAAGACGGCGCAGAGCGAAGCGCCTAGAACGGTTAGTTCGAAGGTGACCGGGATGAACGCCGGCCAGCTGTTAAGAGGGCGCCCGGCAATGTTCATCGGGTAGCTGATGACGTTGACCCAATATTCGAACCCGAAGCCACCGAGGCCGCCGGCAAGTCCGCCGCAAAGAGTGATAAAGGGAACTAAATTGCGGCCGAGGCCGAGAGCTTCCGACAATCCTTCAACAGGAAAAGGGGCGTACGCGTCCATCTTCTTATAGCCGGCATCGCGCACTTGCTCCGCGGCGTGCAGCAACTGGTCGACCGTTTCAAACTCGCCAATCAAACCGTAAAGTTGGGAGCGCTGTTCCATCACTCGTGTTCCTTGGAGGTGTGGGCGATCAGCTCGCGCATTTCCGCGATAGAAATTGCGGGGAGCGCGCGGGCAAACAGAAAAAGCAGCGTGGTGAAAAGTCCCAGAGTGCCAGCGAAGGTGGCGTAGTCCCAAACTGTCGCCGAGTAACGGCCCCAAGCGGAGGGCATGAAGTCGCGAGTGAGGCTGATAACCACGATGACGAACCGCTCTAGCCACATGCCGAGATTGATGATCAGGGACATCACGAAGAGCGCGGCGACGTTGCGGCGAACTTTCTCAATCCACAGAAGTTGCGGCGTCAATATGTTGCAGAGAATCAAAGCGAAATAGAAATGGTTGTAGGGGCCGTGCAGGCGTTGTTCCACGAGGAACACATCGAATTTGTTGCCGCTGTATTCGGCCATGAAAAATTCGAAGAAGTAGCCATAGGCGACGATTAAACCCGTAGCCAGCATCACCTTGGCCATGTTTTCGAGATGCCGCATGGTGATGAAGTCTTCAAGGCCGTAGGCTTTGCGCAAGGGGATGGCGATGGTCAAAACCATGGCGAACCCGGAATAGATGGCGCCCGCAACGAAGTAGGGCGGGAAGATTGTGGTATGCCAGCCGGGAACAATGGCGATCGAAAAGTCGAAGCTCACTACGGTGTGCACGGAGAGCACCAGGGGCGTGGCTAATCCAGCGAGCAGCATGTACGTGGAATTATAGCGATGCCAGTGTCTCGCGGAACCGCGCCAACCCATGGCCAGGCCACCAAAAATAAATTGCTGCCACTTGTGTGGAGCGCGGTCGCGAAGGGTAGCGAGGTCAGGGATAAGTCCGACAAACCAGAAGAGCAGGGAAACCGTGCCATACGTAGAGACGGCGAAAACGTCCCAGATGAGCGGGCTGCGGAATTGCGGCCAGATGCCCATGGTGCTGGGGTAGGGGAACATGTAATACGCCATCCACGGGCGGCCGGTGTGGATGAGCGGAAAAATTCCAGCGCAAGCCACCGCGAAGAGGGTCATGGCTTCCGCGAAGCGGTTGATGGAAGTGCGCCACTTTTGATTGAGCAAAAAGAGAATGGCGGAAATTAACGTGCCGGCGTGGCCGATACCGATCCACCAGACGAAGTTAACGATAGCAAAACCCCACCCGATGGGGATGTTGATGCCCCAGATGCCGACGCCTTTGATGATCAGCCAAGCGATGGCGATGGTCAGCACCATCAGGAAAGTGAAGGCCAGGGTGAAACCAGCAAGCCAACCGAGACCGAGCGGGCGACGGAGAACGACGTCCGAAATTTTTACCGTGACGGAGTCGTAGGTATGGCCCGGGGCGATGACCGGCTCTAGTCGACGGATCTCCGGATGGTTCGCCGGACGGTCGAGAGGTGGTTGCGCGGCGCTCATGCCTTTTCAAGCTCCGGATTCGGATTGCGCACGGCGGCGAGATAAGTGGTGCGCGGCCGCGAATTCAGCTCGCCGAGAATGGTATAGTTACGCTGCTGCGCTTTCAATTTTGCGACGCGGCTGTTGGGATCGTTCTTATCGCCGAACACGATGGCTTCGGCTGGGCAAGCCGCTTCGCAAGCGGTGACGATTTCGCCGTCGCGAATGGGGCGATTTTGTTTTTCCGCTTCAATGCGCACGTTGCTGATGCGCTGCACGCAATAGGTGCATTTTTCCATGACCCCGCGGCTGCGTACGGAAACTTCGGGGTTGCGCATTAATTTCAGTTGCGGCGTCTCCCAATCCTGAAAGCGCAGGAAATTGAAGCGGCGTACCTTGTACGGGCAGTTATTTGAACAGTAGCGCGTACCGATGCAGCGGTTGTACACCATGTCGTTCAAGCCTTCGGAGCTGTGCACGGTGGCGCCGACAGGACAAACCTGTTCGCAGGGAGCGTTTTCACACTGCTGACAAGGGACCGGCTGGAAAAAAGTTTCTGGATTGTCGAGAGATGTGTCGTAGGTCGAGGCATCGTGGGTCGGTACAGCCTCGGTCTTCGTGTAATAACGGTCGACGCGAATCCAGTGCATTTCGCGGCCGCGCATCACCTGATCCTTGCCGACGACGGGAATGTTATTTTCCGATTGGCAGGCCACCACACAAGCGTTGCAACCATTGCAACTATTTAGGTCGATGGCCATGGACCACGCCGGCTTACCGGCGTAGGGAAATTCCTCCGGCTTGTAGAGCGAATCTTCGTAGAGCGGTTGCTCATCTTCTTCGTGAGCGAAATTCGGATTTTTCCTGTACTCGTCGAGCGTGCCGCTGGCAAGAATCTTGCGGCCCTCCATGTTGAAGTGGTATTGCGTACAGGCGAGAGAGTAATCGTCACCGGTCTTTTTGATCGTGCCGCCCGTGGCGGTGAAAAGCGCTGTGGATACGCGCACGGCGTAGGCGTTGAAGCCTTTGTTGGTGCCCGTGTAGCCCGCGCGGCTTCGGCCGTAGCCGAGTGGCAGAACTACGACGCCGTCGGCTTGTCCCGGCAAGCGCCACGCGGCCGCGGTCACTTTGCTGCCGGAGAGCGAGATATCGATTACGTTCGAATAAACTTGGCCATGTTCGCCGCCGCGCGAAGCGAGAGAGTGGCCCAGACTCAGTTTTGCTCCAGTTCTCGGGCTGACGAGGGCGGCATTGTCCCACACCAGCTTCGTCACCGGCTTCGGCAACTCTTGCAACCAGCCATTGTTGGCGAAACGCCCGTCGTACACGGAAGGGTCAGGGCGAAAAATAAATTCAAGGTCGTCGGCACTGGCGCTCTTCGCGGGCGGCAAACTACCAACGCTAAACTTGCTGGCGCCGGTGGCGACCGGAGGAAAGGCCGAGCCCGCGACAACACCGTCGTTTAACGTTTTGCGCCAGAATTTTTCGAAGTCTAAATCCGAGCGGCCGGCTTTTAAACTGTCGCGCAGCGCGTCGTAATCGGAGACGCCCGGCTTGTCACTGAAGGCGCCCAACACTTCGCGCGCGGAATGCGTGGCGTACAGCGGAGCGATCAGCGGTTGTATCACGCTAAGCGTGCCGTCAAAGGCGCGCGCATCGCCCCAGGTTTCGAGGAAATGCGATTCGGAAATATGCCACTGGCAATAGGCGGAGGTTTCGTCGAAGTGCGAACTTACGTGGACGGTGTTGTTTACTTTGCCGAGCTTGGAGGCAAAATCAAAATCGTGCGGCGCGGTATAGACGGGATTTACGCCCAGAATTACCAACGTGTCCACTTTTCCAGTGTCCATGTCCGCGCACAAATCGGTCATAGACTGCAAGTGATTGACGGGCTGCGCTTCGACGGGCTCGGTTTGATAGACGGTTTGGCCGGCGTTACCGAGCGCGGCGTTGATGGCATGCGCCAGCGCGTGGAGTTCCGCGCTCTGCTGCTCGCCTGCAACGACCAGCGAGGAACCGCGGTGCTTCTGCAAATCCGTCGCAACAGCGTCCAGCCAATTTTCCGAACCCGCGGGAGCTGCCGCACTTCCGCCCAGACCTAGTTTCGCAGCAAGCGCTCGCGCGAAATTCTCAACTTCCGAGGCGCGCAGCGGCAAACGATGATCCGCGGTCGCCCCGGTTACGGTCGGCGTGGGTTCGACGACATACAAGCGATTCATCTGGCTGTCTGGACCGGTCAGTTTGCGGCGGCGATAAAATTCCTTCATGTAACGAACGTTGCCGGGTCCACTAGAGAGAAAATCCGCGTCCAGAGCCAGGATTACGTCCGCCTTTTCCACGCGATAGACGGTGTTTAGATAGCGTCCGAACGCCAGCTTCGCGCCCTCGCGGCCGCCATCGCTGACTGCCGGTTCCCATTGATGCCACTGCGCTTGGGGATACAGCTTCAGCAAGTTCTGAATCTGGCCCGCGAGAGAAGGCGAGCTGATCGTTCCTGTTAAAATCCGGAAATTTGCGCCTTTGGCCGCATTGATTGCCGCGGCAGCTGCCGACGCGCTATCGAGGAATTGCGACCAGCTGCGCATGTCCCCAGCATTGGTGACGACTTGCGCGCGGTCCGGATCGTACAAATTGAGAACGGAAGCTTGTGCAAAAGCATTCGTCGCGCCCAAACTTGCAGGGTGATCCGGATTGCCCTCAATTTTTGTGGGGCGCCCTTCATGGCTTTCGACCAGCAGTCCGATGGCATCGGCGCCAAACGGCATTACCGTGGCAAAAAACAGTGGCTTGCCGAGGACCATACCCTCCGGCTGTTTGACGTACGGCACCACGTGTTCGCGCGGTGGCAATCCGCAGCCGGACAGCCCCGCGAAGGCCAGCGAGGCAGCCATCAATTTCAGAAAATCGCGCCTGTCAACTCCTTCATCCCATTCCGATGGCGCCTGGCGCGGAAATTCGCGGTGCAGCAATGCTTCAAACTGCGGATCTTCGGCTAATTCCTCAAGCGAGCGCCAATACTGCTTGCCAGTTTTTGCGCGCAACTTCGCTTGCACCGCGGCCAAATCAAGCGTGTGGCCAGCGGGATGTTCGTCGCTGTCTGGCATCGGAGCCGCGGCACTCAGGACGCGCAGCGGGTTTAACTCCGCGTCAGCTTGCCGGTCCTCGTGATGGTGTTCGTGCTTGTGCTCGTCCATAAGTTCGCGCTTGCTTCGCTCGTCCATTAGCGGTGACATGTCGAACAACTCGTCAAATCCCGCACCGAGCGAATATTATATTCCGCGGCCAGCCGCTGGCCCTTTTCCGCCTGATCGGGACCGGGTTTCCAATCCATATTAAAAACGTCTTTCTTTTCGCGGAGATTCGCCTGCACGTTGCGGTGACAGTCCAGGCACCACTGCATCTGCAGCGTGTTGGCCTGAAACATCAGCGGCATCTGATTGACTTGCCCATGACACGTGGAGCAGCCAATGCCCTTGTTCACGTGAATGCTGTGATTGAAATAGACATAGTCCGCCAGCCGATGCACTTTCACCCATTCAATCGATTTGTCCGTGCTGTAACTGTCGCGCACGGGCGCCAAATAGCCCACATTGTTGAACAGAACGGAATGGCAGTTCATGCACGTTTTCGTCGGGGGAATTCCCGCAACTGCCGATGTTTCCACGCCGGTATGGCAATACCGGCAATCGATTCCATCATCCCCTGCGTGGTGTTTGTGGCTGAACTGGATGGGCTGATCCCGGATGACATATTGATTGGTAAAGTTCGGAGCGCGCGCGCCGCCGAGTACCACCGTCAATCCCAAGGTCACCAGGATCACAGCCGCGAGTAGGCTGGTTCGAGCGGCAGAGTTCGCACTGCGGTGAAAAAGCTGCGGCATATCCGTTGGTTAGTGTTAGCTCCGAGATCGCCGCAAAAAATAGACGTTGCGGCTCGCATCACATCGGATCGGAAAGTGCACCGGATCGTCTATGACGCGATAGTGTCCACCAAAACTTTCTGGAATGCAACAAAACACCGAAAACAAATTTTGCGTTCTTGCACAACATTCAGAAGCACGGTTGCATTCATTTCAAATGTTTCAAAACGAAGCCCGGTAGCGGAGCCATTTCCCGGATTTGCGCCGACTCTAGACCTGATTCCCAATTGCAAATGCCACCGTCACCTGTGAACGAGTCATCCCTGATGCGCGCTTTCTACGCGGCGGCGCGAACGAATCCGCTACGCTGCCTTAGACTGTCTGAAGCATGCTCATTGGCTACATTTTTTTTTACGCCACTTAGGTTTTCTGGCGCCCGTCTCGTGCTATCTTATTTAGACCCTTCGCCGCCCTTCTTGCGGCGGAGCCTACCTTGTAACGTGCAGCCGCACATGGCCGCCGACGCTGCTGGGGCGTGGTCCAACTGGTAGGGCACCTCACTGTTAATGAGGCCGGTGAAGGTTCGAATCCTTCCGCCCCAGCCAAATTTTTCATTCCGAGTGTCTGGCGCGCGCAGTTCAGCTGGTACTCGGCCTCGCGAATTCTCGCGATAGATTGACTGCCAGACGCTTAGCACTTACACTCGCCGTGCTTTTTCTCGCATTCCAGCCTTTAAGGAAAATCATGACAACCGATCTGCACGGCAAAGTTGCCGTGATTACTGGCGGTACCTCGGGTATCGGGCGGGAAACTGCGGTGCTGTTTGCGAAAGCGGGCGCCAAAGTTGTCGTGGCAGGCCGGCGCGAGCAAGAAGGAGCGGAGACCGTCGCACTGGTCCGCGACACTGGCGGCGAATGCCTTTTCGTGAAAGTCGATGTTTCGAAAACGGCTGATGTACAGGCGCTCATCAAGCTAACGGTCGAAAAACTTGGAAGCGTGGATGTGGCCTTCAATAATGCGGGGATCGAAGGCATCTGGGTGCCCATCGCCGAACAAGCGGAAGAAGACTTTGACCGTGTCGTGGCGATCAACATCAAGGGTGTGTGGTTATGCCTGAAATACGAGATTCAGCAAATGCTGCTGCAAGGCACCGGCGGCGCGATCGTCAACATGTCCTCCATCGCAGGTTTAATGGGTGGAGCGGGCGCCGGCGCATATGTGTCCAGCAAGCACGCGGTCCTCGGCCTGACCAAGACGGCCGCACTCGAAACCGCGCTCAAGGGAATTCGCGTGAACGCTGTGTGCCCCGCGGTAATCGAAACCGCTATGGCCGATCGCATTTTCGGCGAACCCGCTGTGAACAAGGCGGTACTGGCGCACCATCCCATCGGCCGTTTCGGAACATCGCTGGAAGTTGCTGAAGCCGTCTTATGGATGTGCAGCAGCAAGTCTTCATTCATGACCGGGCACCACATCGTACTCGACGGGGGTTTTCTGGTGGGGCCTAATCCTGCCTCCTGACCAGCGACGAAGTGGTCCGCAGATCAATTCGCATAAACACTAGCGGTATGGTTGTGGTGCCGGCGACGAATAACCGCTTCTCTGGCGTCCACTTGTTCCGTGCACCCCATTCCTCGGATATACTTTTGCGCATTCACCCATGACGCTGAATCCCGGAACAAAAGTTGGCCCGTACGAAATCATCGCTGCGATTGGTGCGGGCGGCATGGGCGAGGTGTATCGGGCGCGCGATGAGCGGCTTGGCCGCGACGTCGCGCTGAAAATTTTGCCGCCCATTTTTGCGCAGGACGCGGACCGGCTTCGCCGTTTCGAGCAGGAAGCGCGCGCCGTCGCCACGCTCAACCACCCCAACATTCTCGCCATTCATGACCTGGGCGAACATGATGGCGCGCCGTTCCTCGTGTCCGAATTGCTCGAAGGCAGCAGTCTCCGTGCCGAACTTGAAAGCGGCCCGCTCCCAACCCGGAAAGCCATCGATTACGCCGCGCAGATCGCCCAGGGCTTAGCCGCCGCGCACGAAAAAAGCATCGTGCACCGCGACCTGAAGCCAGAAAATATCTTTATCACCCGCGAAGGCCGAGTAAAGATTTTGGATTTTGGGTTGGCGAAACTTGCCGCGAAAACCGACGGTTCTCCCGATGCCGCTTACCAAACGCTGACTAGTGCGCCTACCGAAGCGGGCGTGGTGATGGGCACCGCGGGTTACATGGCTCCGGAACAAGTGCGCGGCGCAGCTGTTGATTCGCGCACGGATATTTTTGCATTCGGTTCTGTGCTCTATGAAATGGTTTCGGGACACCGTGCTTTTCGCCGCGACACGGCCGCGGAAACCATGACCGCCATCCTCAAGGAAGATCCGCCGGAACTGAGCGCGCTGGCGCATCCGGTTTCTCCCGGGCTCGAGCGCATCATCCTGCGCTGCCTCGAGAAACAGCCGGAACAGCGATTTCAATCGGCCAAGGATCTCGCCTTCGCGCTCGAAGCTCTGAGCGGAACCACGTCAAAATCCGTAGCAAACGCCGCGATCAACAATTCGGCTACAAAAAGCCGTAAATTGCTCACCGTCGCTGCTGCAGCCGCACTTCTTGGCCTCATCGCAGGCGGTGGTATCGCCTGGTACCTGCGCCCCCGGCCAGCGCCGGTACCTACGTTCTTGCGTGCTTCTTTCCATAAAGGCGAAGTGATGCGAGCGCGCTACGCGCCAGACGGCAAAACGATCGTCTACAGCGCACAATTGAACGCGGAACCCGCGGACACCTACATCATTCGCGAGGATTATCCGGAATCGATCTCCGCCGGACTGCACGGCGCGGTGCTCCTTTCTATTTCTCGACAAGGCCAACTGGCGGTACTCACAAAACCGCATTATTTCGCGCACTCTCAGTGGCTGGGCACGTTGGCCACCACGCCTATGGGCGGTACTGCTCCGCGTGAAGTCCTGGAAAATGTTGAGGACGCGGACTGGGCGCCGAATGGCGCAGATCTGGCGATCATCGATCACGACGGCAAAAACTGGCGTCTGGAATATCCGCTGGGGAAAATTCTGTTGCAGGGCGCGAACTGGATCAGCGACGCCCGCGTATCCCCGGATGGCGAGAGCGTCGCGTTCTTCCGTCATCCACCGAATGTCGACGACCGCGGCGATGTTCTGCTCATCGATCGCGCGGGGCAGACGCGCACACTCTCGGAAGGGTGGGAATCTTTGGAAGGCCTCGCATGGTCTCCGTCAGGCAAAGAAGTCTGGTTCTCCGCGGCAGACACGGGCGAACAATATTGCATTCGCGCCGTCACTCTCGCTGGAAAGGTACGCACCGTGCATTGCGGCACGGCTGCCACGCGTATACAGGACCTTACGCCCTCCGGGCGTTCTCTCGTCGCTACCGATGAGCCGCGCGTTTCCATGGTCCTGCTCGAGCACGGCGCCAAAGAAGAACGCGACTTGAGTTGGCTCGACAACGCTTACAATCCGCGGCTTACCCGGGATGGCTCGGTGCTTTTGTTCACCGACCAATCCGTGCTCGCTGGCGGCAACTACTCCGTGTACGTCCGGAAAACGGACGATTCGGCGCCGGTGCGCATCGGCACCGGCGGTTTTGGCGCGGACATCAGTCCGGATGGAAAATGGGTTTTGGTAGTGCTTGCCGGCGCGACGGACGCTTCGCTGCAAATCGTGCCGGTGGGTCCGGGGCAATCCAGCGCTTTTCACTGGGACAATTTTCAGCCCGTCTGGGGCGGCTGGTTTCCAGATAGCGAACATCTCCTGTTACAAGGCCGGCAGTCCGGAGAAATTCGCGGACTGTTCCTTACGGACCGTCACGGCACGCCTCCTAAATTTGTTTCGGCCTCGACCGCCGGGCGTCCCGAGGTTTCTCCCGACGGCAACTCTGTCCTGGTCGGCGATCCGCAACGGTCCATGGGTGTATTTTCAATGCCTGCCAATACTTTCAAGCTCATACCCGGGTTACTGAAGGACGAATCTGTGATTTCCTGGGCAACCGATACGCAACACGTTTTCTTGCAAGCTTCGACGTCCACCGGACTCAATATTTACAAGCTCGATCTTAATTCTGGGCGGCGCGAATTGTGGCAAGCGATTGTGCCCAAGGACCAGGTCGGCTTGCGGCCCTTGAAGAATGAGATTGCCATTACTCCCGACGGGCGCTGGATGTCGTATGCCTATCGCAATCAGCTGAGCCAGTTATACCGAACGGACAATCTGAGATAGGGCGACCCGCGTACGTCCGACTTTACGTGGTGCGCTGTGCCGTGGCGGCTTGGTTCTGCTGCTTCGCAAATAATTCTTCTGCGCGCGCCAAAGTATCGATCTCGCTGGCGGGTTTGTCCGGCCGCACGCGCACAATTCTCGGGAAGCGCAACGCGAATCCGCTTTCGTGGCGCTGGGACCGCTGCATATTGTTGAAGGCCACTTCGATCACCAGTTTCGGCTCGACGATGCGTCGGAAGCCTTGATCTTCCACGGTGTGCTCCAGAAAAAACTTTGTGTATTGCACGATCTCCGCATCCGTAAGGCCGGAGTAAGCTTTGCCGATGTTGAGCAGGCGGTCGCCATCACGCACGGCAAACGTGAAATCAGAGAGCACCTGGTGGCGCTTGCCGTGGCCGTATTCAGCGGCCGTGACCACGACGTCTAAAGTCGCGAACGGTTCTTTCAGCTTCATCCATGCGCCGCCACGCCGTCCTGGCGTATACCGCGAGTCGATCGCTTTGGCCATGATTCCTTCGTGGCCTGCGGCCAACGCGCCACGAAATTGCGCCATAGCCTGCTGCGCTGATTGGCAAAGTTTTGCTTCCGCCAAAGCGATGCCTTCGGCCGGTTTCCCAAAAACTTTTCGTAACCGCTCTCTGCGCTCGCCAAGCGGAAGCTCCAGAAGCAATTCTCCATTTTCAAACAGCAAATCGAAGGCTATGAATTTCACGGGAATATCCAGCTTCATCCACATATCGATGCGTTTTCGGCCCAAGCGCTTTTGCAGTTCGGTGAACGGCATAGGATGGCCATCGCGCCAGGCTAAAATTTCGCCGTCAAGAATAAACTCGCCCGGGAAGGTTGCTAAAGGAGCATAGAGCTCTGGAAACTCGGTCACTTCATCCCGCGTACGCGAATAAATTTTCACTTTGCCGCTGGCGTCCTTGTGCACTTGCGCGCGGATTCCATCGAATTTATGTTCGACGAACAGCGTCTTGGCTTCATCCTGCGGAAAAAGTTCTTCTGCCGTTTCCACCGGCGAAGCCAACATAAATCCCAGCGGATGAAACAACCGCATCGTCGCGGTATTGAGTTTGCCCTGCGCCGCGAGTTGCAAAGTTTCACCGATGTCTCCGAGAAACATGTTGGCGCGCCGCACGTCGACCGCATCGCAATTGAATGCTTTGGCGATCGCTTCCTCGACCAAACTTTCTTTCGAACCAATACGCAGGTCACCTGTCAAAATTTTGACGATATATTTGACGTCTCCGGCGCTCGCCCTCGCGATCACGCTTGCCAGCAGTTCGTCTTTTTGCCGCTGCGTGCGCGCCGCAGAGAGTTCGCTAAACGACGTCGCGACATCCTGCAACGTCAAATCTCCCGCCGCGTGAGAGTCGCGCAACAATTCTTCCGCCATATCTCCAAGATCACCGTGCTTACGATAAATTTTGCCGAGCCTTTCTCCCGCTCTTCCGGAGGCGGTGGCCACTGCGCGCGCGAGGCTGGATCCCCCGACGCCCACTACCCGCTCCTCAAATTGCGGAAAGGCGCGGCCGGTGAAAAATTGCGCGGCTAGAGAGGCATCCGACGGCGACAGCGCAGAGAACAATGCGCTGATCAGCCGAACTTTTTCGGTTTTCTTGGTAGTGGCCGCAACGGCCTCCGCCGTTTCAACAAAACGGTGCATCGGCTGGGAAACCGGCTTCACGACGCCTGGCGCGCGGCGGAAACTTCGAACCGTTGGCAGCGCGCGCACCAAAACGTGGTGCGTGCATCGAACCCCTGCTTCCGCGATTCGATCGCGTTTCCGCAGTGGCGGCAAGCTTCACCGCGCCGCCCGTAGACCCAGAGATTTTCTTCGCTATCCGCGCGACCTGTCGTACGGCGAATTCCCGAGTACGTCACAATTTTGTCGCCGGAATTGTCGGTCACATTCGCCAGCAGGAATTTTCGCGCCGTCGCCGCCAGGTTCGAAAGCTCTGAAACGCTCAAAGTTCCCACGGTGCGAAACGGATGCACTCCGCACGCGAAGCAGATCTCCGATTTGAAGACATTGCCGATGCCCGCAACCAGCGACTGCGCCAGCAGCGCTTCTCCCACCGTCATCTCCGGCTGCGCCTGAATGCGCCGCAGCATTTCCACGGTATCAAATTCTTTCGCGAGCACCGATGGACCAATCTGATTGAAAACGCGCCGCCGCCGCAGCGAATTGGCGGTATGAAATTCCGCAATCGGCACGGTAAATGCAACGGCTTCCATCTTCGCGGTGCGAATGATGATTCGCATGTCCACGCGGGGCCGCCGCCATTTTTCTCCGGGACGGTAGATATGCCAACTGCCGCTCATCAACATATGTGTTAATAAAATCAGGTCGCCGGAAAAGTACATCAGCAACCATTTGCCGTTCGCTTCCACTTTTTTGATCCTGCGGCCGGTGACGCCTGAATCGATTTCCACGCGTTCCAGTTTTGGCAACATGCTCTCGAAGCCCGTAACGATTTCTCCAGCCAGCGCCCGATGCAGCGTGCGCGCCGCGCGAAAAATTGTGTCTCCTTCGGGCATTTACGCGCTCTCCGACAAATCGCCACTGATCTCTTCGCCGGAATCATCTACGTCCCTGGTGGGGACCATCGGAGTAATCCGGCGCATCTGATAGCCCAACGCCGTATCGATGAAGCCAGACTCCGCGAGAAATCTCGCAAGAAAATGCTCGCGCGCCGGTGCATCATTGATTTCTCCGAGTAACAGACCGCTGCGCCGACCTTGCCAGCGCACCGCCAGCGCCGCGAGTTTCTTCGCCAGCTCTCTCGCGAATTGCGTGCGCTCCGGCTCATTCTCCGGCAGAAGAATCCGTAAGCTTTGATTGCGCCGCCGCAGGAAGGCCGCGAGCATTCCGTTGATCAGGATTACGCCCGCCTCGCTGGTTCGCGACATGGAGTGGTGCGCTCCATCGGCCGCCGCATTTTCCGTGCGTGGCCACGGCAGCATCGTGCCGTAAGGATTGGCTGGATCGCTTGCCGCGAGAAAAACTACTTCCGCCGCCGATGGCTCCGCTCGCAAACTGCGCAGCATATCCACCGCGGAGATTGCGGCAAATTGTGCAGCCCCCATTCCGGCGACAAACATCCCGCGCCGAATCCACCCGCTGTCTTCCATCGTTTTCAGCGCAGGGTACACAGAGTTGAAGCCGCGCGGAATATTTTCCGCTATAGCCGTCTCGCGCATCACGATTCCGTAACGCGTCAAGAGCTGTTGCGCGATATTTGCGCTCCATTGCGTCACGGAGATCGGCGCCGTCAAATGCGAGGAAATGGGCGACCATCTTCCTTGCGCCGGCCCTCCGCCCGCTTTCCGCGAACGCAAGCGCCGTAAATAATCCGGCGAGCCGGGTGTACTTGCGGCAATCGCCGCATGGTCGCGCTTCGTGTCGCGCGGCCGCACGAATTCTCGCAAAGGATGCAAAGTGTCGTTGGTGATGCGCCCAGACCACACCAATTCCCACAACGCGTCGCGCGTTTCGCCGGGGAATCCTCCGCCGAGCCCCGCATGAATATTTGCGAAAAATGAGGCGCCGTTCTTCGCCAGCACGTCCAAAATGCGCTGCGCCTTTTCCGATAGTGGCTCCTGCTCGGTCTGCAACTCCGCGGGCGGCAAAAGCAACGGAACGGATTCAGTCAGGTACAGTGCGATGCGTCCATCGTGAGCGCCGATTTGCTCCAAGCCCACCCACACCACTTCTCCGGCGGACATGACTGCGTCGAGATCTCCGGCGCGGTAGTCGGCCACGCGAGCCGGCAATATCTCGCGCTCTAATTCCGACGCCAAAATCGCGGTTCCCTGAAGACTTTCGACTGCATCGAGCAGCGCATCTACCCCCCGCCTCCGCACCGTCACTCCCTGCCAGCGCACCGCAAAGCGCGCGAATGTCCGTTGTTCCACAGGTTCCACTTCACGCCGCAGCCGCGCCAGGCTCTTGCGCCGAATCTGCTGCAGGATTTCCGGATCGCACCATTCCTGATGCTGCCCGCGCGGACGAAATTCCCCTTCCAGCAATTTGCCAAGTCCGTGCAACGCCTGGAGTGAACGTTCCACAGCGGCTGGCTGCAACGCATAGCGCGCGGCCAGCTCTTGCGTGGTGAACGGTCCATGTGTGCGCGCGTATCGCCGGATAATTTCGCGCAGCGGATCCTCGCTCGCCGCCAAAAATACTTCCGCGAGCCCCGGGGGCAGCGGCGTGCCAATCGCGTCGCGATACCGCGATGCGTACTCCACGGGTATAAATCGCGTTTCCCCAGCGATGCGCACGCACACCGCCCGGCGCGCATTCACCAGTTCCTTGATCGTCGACGCCGCTTCAGCGTTCGCAGAACGCGCGGCGATCTCCGCTTCCGATAAATCGCCCAGCTTCAGCAGCAGATCGTGCACCCCATCCGCATGATGCGCTTGAAAATCTGGATCACGCGCCTGCAATCGGTCTGCAACTTCATCCAGCGCCGCTTGATCCAGCAGTTCCCGCAAATCTGTGTCGCCCAGAATTTCCTGCAGTTGCGATTGGTCGATGGATAGCGCCTGCGCCCGGCGCTCCGCCAGCGGCGCGTCGCCTTCGTAAATGTAATTTGCTACGTAAGAAAAAAGCAGCGAAGCCGCGTAGGGCGAAGGTTTGTCAGACTCGAGACTCGTCACGCGGATCGCTCCACGCTGCACCGCGGCCAACAGACTGACGGCGGCCGGCAAATCGAAAACGTCGCGAATGCACTCGCGATATGTCTCAAGCAGTATCGGAAACGAAGCGAAGCGCGCGGCCACCGCCAATAAATCTGCGGAACGCTTGCGCTGCTGCCATAGCGGCGTGCGCATTCCCGGCCGCCGCCTGGGCAAAAGCAACGCCCGCGCTGCGGCTTCGCGGAATTTTGCCGCAAACAAAGAAGTGGAGCCCAGCTGCCTCAGCACGAGTTGCTGAAATTCCGCCGGAGCGGGTAGCAACTGTTCGGGAAAAATCGCTTCGTCGCTATCCGGAATGCGCAGAACAAACCCATCATCCGACCACATCGATTCGACTTCCAAGCCGCGCTCTGTGCGCAACTTGGCAGTCACTGCCATGCACCACGGCGCATGCACGCGGCTGCCGAACGGCGTGAGCACGCAAACGCGCCGGTCGCCAAGTTCATCGCGGCATGTTTCGATGACGATGTCCTGATCGCTCGGCAACCGCCCCGTCGCCACCGACTGATCCTCGAGATAACGCAAAAGATTTTCCGCCGCGTTGGCGTCCAGGCTGTGCGCTTCTACCAATTTCGCGAACGCTACCGGACGCGGCAAACTCAAAAGCTCGCGCGTCATCTCCCCAATTTTTCTGCCAAACTCCGCGGGCCTTCCCGCGGTGTCACCATGCCAAAAAGGCATTTTCCCGGGCTCCCCTGGAGCCGGTGACACCACCACGCGATCGTGCGAAATTTCTTCAATACGCCACGTGCTCGCGCCAAGAATGATGGTGTCTCCGGTGCGGCTTTCGAACACCATCTCTTCGTCGAGTTCGCCGACCCGCGCACCTTTCACGCCGCCTGCCAGAAACACGGCGTACAATCCGCGATCTGGAATCGTGCCGCCATTAATCACCGCCACGCGCCGCGATCCTTGCCGCGGCGTTAAGCGGTTGGCCAGGCGGTCCCACGTAATCCGCGGCCGCAATTCCGCAAATTCATCCGAGGGGTAACGTCCCGCGAGCATATCCAAAACGCTCTCAAAGACCGCTCGCGTCAGGGCCGCATACGGCGCAGCGGAACGCACCACGCGATACAGTTCGTCTACGCTCCACGAATCAAACGCCACCATCGCCACAATCTGCTGCGCCAGCACATCCAGCGGATTGCGTGGATAGTGCACCGATTCGACTTGTCCTTCGTACATCGCGCGCGTAATCGCTGCGCAGGCCACCAGGTCCGCGCGATACTTAGGAAACAAAATCGCGTTGCTCACCGCGCCGACGTTATGGCTCGCGCGCCCCACGCGCTGCATTCCGCTCGCGACCGATGGCGGCGACTCAATCTGCACCACCAGATCAATCGCTCCCATATCAATTCCCAATTCGAGCGACGAAGTCGCCACAATCCCGCGCAGCGCCCCCAGCTTCAGCTGGTCCTCAGTCTCTTTACGCTGCGCCACGGCCACGCTGCCATGATGCGCGCGCACCAGAGTCTCCCCTGCAAGATCGTTCACCGCGCCGGAAATGCGCTCCGCGAGCCGCCGGTTGTTCACAAAAATCAGCGTCGAACGATGCGCGCGTATCAGCTCCAGCAATTTCGGATGAATCGCGCTCCAAATCGACGCGCGCACCGGCCCCTGCGACGCCGCTCCGCTCGGCAGCGGATCGATTTCGCCCAGCCGCGTCATGTCTTCAACAGGAACTTCCACACGCAAATCCAATCGCTTGGGTTCTCCGGCGTCAACAATATTGATCGGTCGATACACTGGAGCGCTGGCCACAGATTCAAACTCGCGAAGCGGTTCCTCCGTGTCTGGCAACGATTCGCTATCACCCGTGGCGATCGAATCGCCGGTAGCATCCACCCCGCCCAAGAACCGCGCCACTTCGTCTAGCGGTCGCTGCGTCGCGGAGAGTCCGATGCGCTGAATCCGCCGTCCCGCCAGATGTTCCAGCCGCTCCATCGAAAGCGCCAGATGCGATCCGCGTTTCGTCGGTACCACCGCGTGAATCTCATCCACGATTACTGCTTCGACCGACCGCAACAGTTCCCGCGCATTCGAGGTCAGCAGCAAATACAACGATTCCGGCGTGGTAATCAAAATGTCCGAAGGATGCCGCAAGAATCTCGCGCGCTCGCCGGCAGGAGTGTCGCCCGTGCGAATCGCCACGCTCGGTTCGTGGAACTCGACGCCCAGCCGCGCCGCCGCCTGCGCAATCCCCACGAGCGGCGCCCGCAAATTGCGTTCCACATCCACCGCCAGCGCTTTAATCGGCGAAATGTAAACCACTCGGCAGCGCGCCATTTCCTCCGGAGTCGGCGCAAACATCAACCGGTTGATACACCACAAAAACGCCGCCAGCGTTTTCCCGGTCCCCGTCGGCGCCAAAATCAGCGTCGAATCGCCGCGCGCAATCGCCGGCCAGCCAAGCACCTGCGGCTTCGTCGGCCGGTCAAACACTGCGCTGAACCATTCGCGCACCGCTGGTTCGAACAGTTCGAGCCCCGGCGCGGCGTCTGCCGAAATGTCGGTTGGCTTCATAAATTTATGCTATCGCTTGTGCTGAAAAATCGCACTCGTCATTGGATGCGCGCAACCCCGTCAAGTGTTCCGCGGTGCGCACTCGCGAGAAACCCGCGCGGCGCACTGAAATCATCTGCTTCCTAGCACCACAGGGCACAATCGAGATTGACTTCCCTGCGCGCAACTCTTGTAATGAATCGCATCCACTCTGATGCTCACACCATCATTTTGCCCGTGACCACCCCCGCAGACACCCCGCCGGCGCACCCTGCCTCGAAACGCCACGCCTATCTCATCGCCGCGGGAATTTTTCTCAGCCGCATCGCCGGCCTCATTCGCGACCGCATCTTCGCGCATTATTTCGGCAATTCCGAAGCCGCCGACGCCTTTAAAGCCGCGTTCCGCATTCCTAATTTTCTGCAAAACTTATTTGGCGAAGGCGTCCTCTCCGCCAGCTTCATTCCGGTATACGCAGGCCTACTCGCGCGCAAAGAGGAAGACGAAGCGCGCCGCGTCGCAGGCGCCGTCGCCTCGCTGCTCGCGCTAACCACATCCCTCCTCGTGCTCATCGGCGTCCTCGCCACTCCCATCCTGATCGACGTCATCGCCCCAGGCTTTCACGGCGAAAAACGCCAGCTCACCATCCAATTAGTCCGCATCCTTTTTCCCGGCGCGGGCCTGCTGGTCTTCTCCGCCTGGTGCCTCGGCGTCCTCAACAGTCATCGTCGCTTCTTCCTCTCCTACACCGCGCCCGTTCTCTGGAACGCCGCCATGATCGCCACGCTCTGGATGTTTGGCAGCCGCCACGCGCAATTTCCGCTGGCGCAAATTCTCGCGTGGGGTTCGGTAGCCGGCAGCGCCCTGCAAGTAGCCGTACAGCTTCCAGTAGTCCTCAGCTTGCTCGGCGGTTTTCACTTCACCGCGCACTTTGGCGCGGAAAATCTCCGCACTGTCGTGCGCAACTTCGCGCCCGTTTTCGTCAGCCGCGGCGTCGTGCAAATCAGCGCCTTCATTGACGCCTTGCTCGCCAGCCTGCTCCCCGGCGGCGCCGTGGCCGCCCTGGCCTACGCGCAAACCCTCTACACGCTGCCGGTCAGCCTCTTCGGCATGTCCGTTTCCGCTGCGGAACTTCCCGCCATGTCCGGCACCGTCGGCGGCGACGCCGAAGTTGCCGCGGCACTTCGCTCTCGCCTGAACGCCGGCCTCCGCCAAATCGCCTTTTTTGTGTTACCTTCCGTCGTCGCCTTCCTCATCCTCGGCGACGTCATCGTCGCCGCCATCTACCGCTCCGGCCGCTTCACGCAAGAGGACGTCATCTACGTCTGGGGCATTCTCGCCGGCGCCACCGTCGGCCTGCTCGCCTCCACGCTCGGCCGCCTCTACGCTTCCACGTATTACGCGCTGCGCGACACTCGCACGCCGCTGCGCTTCGCCGTCCTTCGCGTCATTCTTACCACCATTCTCGGTTATCTTTTCGCATTGCCGCTGCCGCATCTTCTCCACATTCAACCGCGCTGGGGCGTCGCGGGACTCACCATTTCCGCCGGTATTTCTTCGTGGGTGGAATTCGCACTGCTGCGCCGCTCGCTCAATCGCCGCATCGGTAAATCCGGCTTGCCCGCCGCCTATCTCGCAAAACTTTGGGCCGCGGCCTTAATGGCCGCGGCCATTGCCTGGGCCGTGCGGCATTTCATCGGCCTGCAGCGGCCCATTCTCGCCGCCATTTTAATTTTGGGAACCTACGGAGTCCTATACTTCGCCGCAACCCTGCTCTTCCGCTTGCCGGAAGCTCGCGCGCTTTTTCTTCGCGCCAAAAACGTTGCTACTTAGTTGCACACCTCGGCGAGGATCGTGCACTCGCACGAAACTACACTTCAAACCGCTGCGACCGTCGAGCTTCCTCTAAGCTCCGCCGGCGCCTCCGGCTTCCGCAATTCCGTCTTCCCACGCAATTTCCTTCTCGCCGGTTCCTCAATAAACTGAAATACCAAAATCGCTGCTCCAAACATGATAGCAAAGGCCACCGCGATTCCTGCCGGGCTGGTATGCCGCAAGCCAGAGTTGCCAAAAAAATACATCCCCATGATGTTCGAGTGTAGTAGATACAAACTGTAGCTGGCGTTTCCTAGGAGCACCAGCGGCGCCCATCGCAAAAACTTCGACCATGCTGGCTGCAACGCCAAACCATATACAATGGCCGCAAATGCCGGCGCCAGCAGCGCCGTGTGCAGCACCGCAAACGGAATTTGCGAGGAAAACGTCGCCGCCAAAGCTCCCGCGATCAGTCCGCCCACGATCAACGGAGTCGCTGTCCTTGCCGTGCTCTTGCCCTTTAGAAAAATCAGTCCGGTGGCCATGCCCAAAATAAATTCCGGCAACCGCATTAGGGGAAAGAATTTCATCACGTTCAGCCAGAAAGCGGTCAGCTGGTCCGGGCCCACAACCGCTAGATGTTCCGGATTGCTCCAGCTATACCAGCCGGTAATCGCCAGGCTAACCGCCCAGCCCATTCCCGCCACCGCAAAAAGACCGCGACGCGAAAGGCCAGCCAGCGCCGGCAACAAAAACGGAAACAGAAAATAAAACAATGCTTCGACCGACAAGCTCCACGCCACCGGATTCCAAGACATTGCGCCCTGCGGCACCCACGCCTGCAGCAACACCAGCGGCAACACCGCTGCCGCCGTCATATGGCGCGCGGCCCACTGAAAAAAAGGTATAGGCAGGTGCGTCGCGCCATAAAAGAAGAATGGCGCGGCCACCAATAGCGAAAATAAATATGCCGGATAAACTCTTGCAACCCGCGCTCGCCAGAACCCGCCCGCCACAAGCGGCGCGCCCGCGTAGGTGTACACCAGAATGAACCCGGACAGCACGAAAAAGAGGCTCACGCCAACGTACCCGATGGAAGAGGCTTTGCGCAGCAAGCCATCGCTGGTGAAAACTTTCATCGCAAAAGCGTGGAAGAACACCACATGCAGCGCCGCAAAGAACCGCAGCGAAGTTAATTCGGGCAAACGTGGCCTGGCTGTTTCGATGTTCACGGATGAAGGCCCCCGCAACGGTCGACTATTGCCGGGAGTATATCCACTGCGCAGCCCAGCGCCAATCAATTCTGAAGTGCAGACATCCGTGTTTGGTTTCGAAGACTGGCTCGAGGTTTCAACCCTGGGAAGTCGGCATGCCTGCTTCCACCCACGCACGCCATCCGCCATCCATCGACTCCACGTTCGTGTATCCCATGCGCTGCAAATTTTCCCCTGCCAGCGCCGAGCGGAATCCTCCTCCGCAATACAAAATAATTTTTGCGTTCGCATCGGGAATGGCCTGCGCAATGTCCCGCTCGATCACCCCTTTGCTCAAATGTCGCGCACCCTTGGCGTGGCCCGCGGCAAATTCGCTCTCTTCGCGCACATCCACCAACTCCATCTTTTCGCCTGCCGCCTGCCGCCGCTGCACATCCGCCACGGTTGTCTCTTTCACGTGGCTCTTCGCTTCTTTCACCAGTTTTAGAAATTGTGCCGAATGATCCATAACGCTCCTCGGAAATATTCCGTACCAAGAAATAGCATATCTCCGCGAACCGAGGCCCGCAACATCGCGCAACGCCACTGATAATTCTCGCCCTTCGCCGAAATTCCGCAAAACCGCCAACATCAAATTTCGGCGAAGGATCGAGGGTTCCGGTTTTTAGAATCCGCGCCGCGCTTCGTCCGCCTCTTCTGCGAGGCGCATCAGCACGTTCACGATCCCCGTGTTCTTGCCGGTCGCTGGGTCGAGGAACAATCCATCCTCCACGAAGCTGACCACCGAGGCCACCGCGCCTCCTTGTGCTGTCGAAGTCGGCCGGATGATCGAAACCGGACCGAGCTTTTCATTCAGAAAAAGCGTTGGCTCCGGCATGATCAGGTTGGTTTGGAATTCGTCCGCCACCGCCGCGCCCGTGGCGCCATTGTTCGGATCGACGCCGCTGTTGAGGTTCGGAAAGGTAAGATCTCCATCCGTGATATTGGTGGCATTGCCTGCCTTATCGTGCCACGTCTGGAAGTGCATGATCTCGGAACCGCCAATGCTCAGCAGTACCCGCAAAACCTCCAGGTCGTTCACCTTCTGCGCCAACGTGGGGTACAGGCTGCTGCCACCCTGCTCGATAAACGCGAAGTGGAATCCCGCCGTGTTGGCAATCGCCTGCAGATGGTTCGAAATGTTTCCGCTGCCATCCAGTACCAGATCACCGTCGTTCAGGGGAATGGCCGGATGTTGCCCCTTGGCCAGGTCCGGAACAGCGTTTTCAAATTTTCCGCCGAAGTCCGGATTCGTTGTCGCGCTGCGGTAGCGCGTCCACCAGGAAGTATCGATGGTCAGTTGCTTCAAGTTCGTCAGTCGCCCATTCTGCGGCACGCCGGATACTTGACTCGGCGGCAAAATAGCAAAACTGCTCAGGTCGATGGTCTTTGCGCCCTTTGACGCCAGATAGTTATTCAGAAACCGGTGATGACTGATCTCGTCATCCGTGTTGTCGGCGATGTATTGCGGCATATCGCCATCGAGCACCAGCAGCCCGGTGATGTAGGCGGGCGCCAGCCCTGTTTTGAACGGTATATCGATCGCGGAGAGACCTTGATTCGTGGCTCCGCCCAGCTCCGCGTATTGGATCCACAGATCCGCTTCCACCTGCTCGAGCGCGCTCAGAAATGTCAGAATCGCGATGTCGCCCTTCGTGACTCGTGAGGGGCCTTCTCCATTTTCGTCGGCAAATGCCAGGCTCTTGCCGCCCAAAAGCCCCGCGCCTATTACCGCGGCGCCGCCTGCCAGCGCACCTCTTTTTAAGAATGACCGGCGATTGGCCGGGCCCGTCATTACATCTTTTATTTCTTCCATGACACTCCTCCTGTTTCGCTCGCATTAAAATGCGACACACGAGTAGCCACGGTAAGCGCCTCCGCCGCGAAGCTTGTCACGGGGAAGTCAGACGATTGGTTTGTTGTTGTAAGATTTTTGTCGCTCTATTTCGGAAAGCCGCGCAACGGCGCGCGTCAAATTTCAATCACTGGCCTGCCAAAGTGCAGCTGGCGATTTCAACTACTCCATGTCTCGCCAGTTCCGCCCCGCGCAGATTTCCACCACCAGCGGCACGGCTAGTTCGTAAACCTCTTGCATCTCTTTGCGCACTAGCTTCTCGAGTTCTTCCTGTTCATCCGGCGAACTCTCAAACAGCAACTCGTCGTGTACCTGCAAAATCATTCGCGCCGCAAATTTTTCCTCCGACAGCCTGCGATCGATACGGATCATCGCCAGCTTGATCAAATCCGCCGCCGTTCCTTGCAACGGCGAATTCAACGCCGTGCGCTCCGCAAAATTTCGCAATTGCACTTGCGGCGAATTAATCTCTGGAATCGGACGCACCCTTCCAAAAAGTGTTTTCGCCACGCCCGTCTTCCGCGTTTCCACCAGCACATTATCGAGATATTTCTTCACGCCCTGATATCTCGCAAAATACGCAGCGATAAACTGCGCCGCTTCCCTCTGCGGCACATTGATCTGCTGCGCCAATCCAAACGCCGACAACCCGTAGATAATCCCAAAATTAATCGCTTTCGCCGCTCTGCGGTGCTCTGCCGTCTGTCCGAGCGGCCCCACGCCAAACACTTCTTGCGCTGTCCGCGCATGAATGTCTTCGCCATTCCGGAAAGCATCGAGCAACACCGCATCTTGCGAAAAATGTGCCATGATCCGCAATTCAATCTGCGAATAATCCGCCGAGATCAAAATCTTTCCCTGATCCGCCACAAATGCCGCGCGAATCTGCCGTCCCAGCTCTGTCCGTATCGGAATATTCTGCAAATTCGGATCCGAAGAGCTCAGCCGCCCCGTAGACGCGTTCGTCTGCGAAAAGCTCGTATGCAGCCGCTTGGTCTCCGGATGAATCAATTTCGGCAGTGCATCCACGTATGTCGATTTCAGTTTCGCCAGCTCGCGATACTCAATCACCTTCGCCGGCAGCGGATGCCTCTCCGATAACTCCACCAGGATCTCCATCGCCGTCGAACGCCCCTTCGCTCTCCCGCGCTTCACCGCCGGCTGCAGCGCCAGCCGGTCAAACAAAATCTCCCCCAATTGTGACGGCGAATTCACGTTGAATTCCGTCCCCGCCATCTCCCAAATCTCTTTTTCGAGTCTGCGAATTTCCTTTTCCATCGCCTCCGACATCGTCGCCAGCGCCGTCGGATCTACTCCGATCCCCGCGCGTTCCATCTCCGCCAGCACCGCCGACAACGGCAAATCAATTTCTTCGTAAACTTTCGTCAGCTCCTCGACTCTGGCTTGTTCGCGCAGCAACGGCGCCAGCCTCTGCAAATAGTCCGCGCGCTCGCCCGCTCCGCCTCCCAGCATTTCATTCCACTGCCGCATCACCACGTCCGCGAAATTATGATTGCCCGTCGTCGGCCGCAGCAAATAGGAATAAAGTTGCGTGGCATCCCGCACTCCCGCAGCCCGCCCCGCCAGCAACTGAAATAATTTCGCGTCGTGCACAATTTTTGGCCGCTTTGCGTCCGCCAGCACCGGCGACAATGCCTTCAGCGCCGCCCCTTGCGCGTCCATCCATACCGCTCGCCCTTCGCCAGGTTTCGTCGAAACTTCGATTCCCGCAATCCGCGTCCCAAATCCCTCGGACTCGCGTTCCCCCGTCTCGAGATTCAGCCAAATCGCCAGCGGCTGCTTGGCCGGAATTTTCGCCAAATATTCTTTGAACTCCGCCGCTGTGGCAAATTGCAAATAATCCTTTGCAATCGCGGGCCCCGCCGCAACCGGGGCGGTGGCCGTCACCGCCTCTGTCCCCAATTCCTTGAGCAGCGAATTAAATCCCAGCTCGCGATAAAACCCCGCGAGCGCTCCTACATCCGGCGCACGCCTCGCCAATTTTTCCAACTCCAATTTCACCGGCACATCCGTTGCAATCTTCGCCAACTGCTTCGACATCAACACCTGTTCCCGTTGCTGCTGCAACGCTTCCCGGTACCGCTTGTTCGGCACTTCGTCCGCGTGCTCCAGCGCGTTCTCCACGGTCCCGTATTTCTGAATCAATTCCGCGGCGCCCTTCTCTCCAATTCCTTTCGCGCCAGGAATGTTGTCGATCGTGTCTCCGAGCAGCGCCATATAATCCACCACCTGCTCCGCCGTAACTCCCAAGAGCTCTTGTACTTTCGCTTCATCCACCATCACGTCGCTTTTCGCTCCGCCCGTTCCCGTCCGCAGCACCCGCACATTTCCGCACACCAGCTGCATCATGTCTTTGTCGTTGGTGATAATCAGCACATCCAGTTTCAGTTTCGACGCTTGCAGCGCCATCGCCCCAATCACGTCATCCGCTTCGTATCCGTCCATCTCCAAGATGGGCAAATGCATCGCCTCGCACAGCTTCCGCACGTACGGAATCTGTTGCGACAATTCGTCCGGCATGGGCGCCCGGTGCTCCTTATATTTTTCGAAAAGCTTGTCGCGGAAAGTTGGCGCGCTGGTATCAAACACGATGGCGATATAGTCCGGCTCGTAATCTTTCGTCAATCGCCGCAAAATGTTAGAAAATAGAAACGGCACTTTCGTCGGCATTCCCGACGCCGAATTCATCCGCACCATCGGCGCATAAAAAGCCCGGTAAATATGCGCCATCGCATCCACAATAAAAATTTTCTTCGCCGCTGTAGGCATATCGTCGAGTATAGCAAAGCAAAATCCGCAACCGTGGGCTCGGCGCGCGCGGATCTCTTCGCCAGGACGCAGAAAATCCCGCGCAAACAAATGCTACATGCCCCTACAACTGCAAAGTGAGTGCGGTACGAGTGCAGAGCGGGTGCGCAGTCCGGCCGCTGCTTGAAAAAAAAAGAGGCGCAAATCGCGCCTCAAAAAGGAGTTGAATTTTTCAGCGAATTTATTTCGCCACGTCGTCCGGTCCCGGCGGCGGTTGAATCACCACGAGCAATCGCGTCCCGCGCTCGAGCCGCACGTTCTTCTTCGACGACATCAGCACCGTCCCGCCCGACCCCGCCGACAACGGCGTATAAATCTTGATCTCCGGAGCCCCCAGCGCTCCCTTGCTGTCCGCCGTCAGCAGCCCGCTCTTTGTAAACGCTCCCTGCGTCAGCGGCAACTCCATCGCTGGTGGACGAATCATCGCATTGTTGGCGTCCTGCGTTTCCCGCGACACCACCACGAGGTTCGTTCCGGCGTCCTCTGCACTTAAGTTTGCATCCACGGGGACCGCGCGCTCGCTTGGTGAAGCTTGCGCCCGCTTGGAGGCATCCCCCACATCATCGCCTCCCGCGACGGGTTCCGCGCTCTTCGCTGCTGCCGCATTCGGTCCTACCGCAATTGCCTGAATCCCCGCATTCATCACTGCGGACTGCCCATTCCCCAATATCGCCCGATCAAATTCGAGGAACATCGCGACGCGGTCACCGCCCTCCGGCGCCGTCGAACTCCTCACAATGTGCCCTTCAATGATCGTTCCCTTCGGAAAGATTACGCTGCGCCCATAGCGCACTGTCTCGACCGTCACCGCGCGAAATTTATCCCCGGCCTTGCTTCGCCGCGCGTCAATGCTCTCAAGCAACCGCGCGTTAAACGCCGTCCCCACGCTCAGTGGGCACACCACGTCCGCAGGCGCTTTTTTCGCAACGCCGGGCGCGGCCTTCGATACCGGCTTTGTCGGTTCTTGCGCGCTTGCCGAGCACACCAGCAGCGCCAATGCGAGCATCACTTTGACTGTCAATCTCCGGAACATGGAAGGTGCGGAACCTCTCCGCGCAAAACTGGCCGGGCAGCCGCCGGAGAAATATGTGCACACCGATAGCCAGCAAACAACATGCTTATATTCAATGGTTTACAGGAATTTATCTAGTCCGAACTAGGAAGATTCGAAGTCCCAGTACCGCGGAATTACGTACCTAAAAGTGTGTGCTGGGAGAGCCCTAGACAATCCCCAACGGTCGCGCCACTTCCGCTAGTATGTCGGCCGCCTTCAGCAATTGCTCCCGCTTATGCCCCGCACTGACAATCGCGCGCAACCGCGCCTTCCCTTCCGCAACCGTCGGGTAACCCACCGCAGGCGCAAACACCCCGGCCTCAAACACCTTCTTTGAAAACTCAAACGCCTTCGCCGCATCTCCCACGTGAATCGGAATGATCGGCGTCTCGCTCACCTTGAACTGAAAACCTCGCTTCTTCAATTCGCGCTTGAAAAACTTCGTATTCGCCCACAATTTCTTCACCAGCCTCTCGCCCTCCGCCGAGTCCAGCAGCGTAAACGCCGCCGCACAAGCCGCTGCGGTGGCCGGCGGGTGTGAAGTCGAAAACAAAAACGGCCGCGCCCGCAAATAGAGAAAATCGATCAAATCCCGCGACCCGCACACATACCCGCCCATCGACCCAATGGCCTTGCTCAGCGTCCCCACCTGAATGTGCACCCGCCCATGACAATTCAAATGGTCGACCGTCCCTCGCCCGTTTCGCCCCAGCACTCCCGACGAGTGCGCATCATCCACCATCATGATGCAGCCATACTTTTCCGCCAGCCCGCACAACGCTGGCAGCGGCGCAATATCCCCATCCATCGAAAATACGCCGTCCGTAATAATCAGTTTCTTCCCCGCAAAATTCGCGTGCTCGTGCAAAATCCGTTCGCAGTCCGCCACATCCTTATGCTTGAAAACTTTGATCGTCGCTTTCGAAAGCCGCGCTCCATCAATAATGGACGCATGATTCAATTCATCAGAAACAATCAAATCTTCCTTGCCCAGCACCGCCGAAACCGTCCCCGCATTCGCCGTGAATCCCGACTGAAATACCACGCAAGCCTCAACATTCTTAAACGCCGCAATCTGTTCCTCCAGCGCCATGTGAATCGCCATCGTCCCGGCAATCGTCCGCACCGCCCCCGCGCCCACCCCTAATCTCTTCACCGCATCGACTGACGCCTTCCGCAGCGCCTTGTGTGTCGCCAATCCCAAATAATTATTCGACGCCAAGTTAATCACCTCGCGCCCGTCAAACCTACAAACTGCCTTCTGCTCCCCCTCGAGCACCCGCAGCTTCGGCGCCACCCCCGCGGCCCGCAACTCGTTCAGCGCATCGCTCACATACTGCAACGCCTTATTCTTATGAACTGCCCCGCTCGTAGCCATCCCCGTCTCACTCATAAAAAACTCCCATCAAGTTTTGCAAATCGCAGCACACCGTCGATAACGTGCTTTATTTCCGCTACATCCCTTATTCCCTTACTTCATTCCTCCGGGGAACAACAAAATCTTCCCCGCCAACCCATTATTCAACTTGGCAAACGCTCCCTCGAAATTCTCGAGCGCCGCCTTCTCCCCAAACAGCGGCTCCAGATTCAGTCGCCCCGCCTTGAGCAGCGCCGTCATCTGCACCCAAGTCTCGTACATCCGCCGCCCATAAATCCCCTGCACGGTTGCGCCCTTGAAAATCACATCCTGCACTAAATCGAGCGGCACATTCTCGGTGGGAATCCCCAGCAACGACGCTCTGCCTCCCGCTCGCAACGCCGCAAACCCCTGCTGAATCGCCGTCGGATTCCCAGACATTTCCAGCAGCGCATCCACTCCGGTCCCGCCCGTCTCTCCCAAAATTTTCTTCACTGCATCTTCCGCCGCCGGATTGATCGCCACATCCGCGCCCATCTGCAAAGCCATCGCCCGCCGCGACGCATTCGTCTCCGTCGCAAACACGGTCGAACTTCCGCAAGCCTTCGCCACCGCAATCGCCATCAACCCAATCGGCCCGCACCCCGTCACCAGTACGGTCTGCCCGGCAATCGGACCCGCGAGCACCGTATGCACCGCATTCCCCAGCGGATCCAAAATCGCCCCATAGCGCTCCGGAATTGCCGCATCGAGCTTCCAGATATTCGACGCCGGAATCTTCACAAATTCCGCAAATGCCCCATCCTGATCGATCCCGATAATTTTCAAATTCTGGCAAATGTGCGCTTCGCCCAGCCGGCACTGGTGGCAGTGCCCGCAATTCACATGCATCTCCGCGCTGACAAAATCCCCGGGCGCTACCGCGGTCACCTCTTCGCCGACGCTTTCGACCTCCCCGCAAAATTCATGCCCCAGCGTAATGGGCGGCTTAATCCGCCCCTGCGACCACCGGTCCCACCCATAAATATGCAAATCCGTCCCGCAAATCGACGCCGCCGACACCCTTACTAGCACCTCGTGCGCACCCACCACAGGCACGGTCACCTCGGCAATCTCCAACCCCTTTGCCGCCCGCACCTTCCGCAGCGCCTTCATCATCGCCGTCGCCATCTATTCACCCATCTCCATCTTTCGCCCAAGCCGTCCCACTCTACCACGCACGTCGCCACGCCACTGTAGGGGCACGCTCTGAGTCACCAACGATTCACCAAACTTTTACACCGCCGTCTCCACCCCTCCGCATCGCGTATTGCAAGATGAGAGATTGGGGCTCCACTCCGGGTACACCTGCAACGCAATTCGGGAGATGAACTCAGAATCCCCATGCTAGGAAAAAATTGATCGCGCTGCGATCAACACGAGAGGGAATACCCATGACCCGAATCTTTAGAAATCTTTTGCTTTTACTCTTAGCGCTTTGTCCGTTCGCAGCGCCAAAGTCTGCCTGGGCCGACGGTGACGTTCATAAAGTCAAACACGTCATTGTGATCATGCAAGAAAACCATTCCTTTGATAATTATTTCGGCGCTCTGCCCTACGCTCCCAACACTCCGTACCGCCACGAACTCGGCGGCTGTCGCAAGGACGACCACGACTGCGTCGACGGCCTCACCTGCAAAACCGACAAGCTCGGCACTCTCACATGCTTCAACTCCAACCTGGACGACAACGGCAGCACCGTATTTTCCTTCCATGACAATCGCCGTTGCGCCGGCCCCGATCTCGATCACTCCTGGTTCCAGACCCACGAGGAAATCAACTTCCTGCGTCCCACGCGAACTCTCTTCGACCCGCGCAGCGACGGTTTCGTCCGCGTCAACGACATCACCGAACAGCACGACAACGGCGTCGAATCCCCCACCGACGATCAAACCATGGGTTTCTACACCCAGGACGATATTCCCTTCTATTACGACCTCGCACAGAAATTTGCCGTCGGTGATCGCTATTTCGCGGCCGTCCTCGGCCCCACCTTCCCCAATCGCTCTTATTTATTGGCCGCCACTTCCTTCGGCCACCTCACCACCAGCGACACCTTTCCTCCTCCGGGCGGCTACAAGCCCATCACGGGCACTATCTTCGACCTTCTCGACAAGAACAACATCACCTGGGCCGACTATTTTCAGGATGCCCCGCAAGGCGGCAGCTTCCGCCAATTCGGCGGGCCCGCCACCGACCCGCATTTCCTCCCACTCCCCGTATTCCTCGCGCAAGCCGCAGGAATACCGGGCGCTCCTCCACTGCCCGAAGTAATCTTTATCGACCCAAACTTCGGCTTGTTCGGCCGGAAATTTGAAAACGACGAGCACCCGCCCACCGATATTCAACGCGGCGAAGCCTACGTGTCGCAGGTCCTCAATGCCATCCGCAATGGCCCTTTCTGGAAAGACTCCGCAATTTTCTTCACCTATGACGAACACGGCGGCTACTACGATCACGTCGACTCACCGCACGCCCAGCAGGGCCATCAGCGCACACCCGACGGTATCTCTCCGGGACAATGCGCGGACCTCTCCAACGTACCCGCCAGCCTGCAACCGGGCGCCGGCGCCGAGTGCTCCGCAAATCCCCTCAGCGCCACCGACACGAGCGTCAAAGACGCCGAAGAACTCTGCGCCTCTCTAGCCGCCAATCCCACCGGCCCCTATCCGGAAGATTGCCCCTCGTTCGACCAACTCGGCGTACGCGTGCCCTTCCTCGCCATTTCTGCCTTCTCCAAACCCCACTACGTCTCCCACACCATCGGCAGCCACACCTCGTTGCTAGCCTTCATCGAGAACCGCTTCCTGAGTTTGGACACCGCCTCCAGCGATGACGCCGACAACGCGGACGACGACCGTGGCGATGATCGCGGCAATCGCAGACCCCATCAACACCTAACCAAGCGGGATCAATTCGCCAACACCCTCGAAGACATGTTCGACTTCGACCGCTCGCCATCCCTAAACACAACCATAGGCCAAGCCCTTCCGCCCACAGTGGACTGCACTCCCAACTAGAAGAGCGCTCGTCTGGCGCTTTTCCCTGGCCAACGAACAGCGCGGCCGGCACCCAACGGTGTCGGCCGCAATTTTGTCAAATCACTTCTGAAGGCAGCAGTAGCACAGAATTCATTCTGTGTGCCTCCTTCTGCTATCATCCCGCCTCGCCTCTTCCGCTTGCGCAACCAGAGGCCTGCCCAGCGAGGAACACGCAATGAGCTTCACCACGCGCCTCAACGAAATCCGCGACGGCTTCGACCGCCCCTTCTGGGTCGCCAACATCAGCGAACTCTTTGAGCGCCTCTCCTACTACGCAGTTTTCGCTTCGCTGGTCCGCTATCTCCATGAAGTCCTCAGCTTTCCCACCGAGCGTGCCGCCAATCTCACCGGACTGTTTGGCGGACTGGTCTGGTTTCTCGCGATTTTCGGCGGCGCCATCGCCGACCGATTGGGATTTCGCCGCGCCCTCTCTCTCGCGTATCTGATCCTTGCCAGCTCCTATTTTCTGCTCGGCTCCATCGGCGCCTCTTGGATGGCCCCGGTGCGCAACGCAGTCCCGCTCGTCGCCCTCGCTACATTTCTTTTGGTTCTGCCGCCGCTTGGCGTAGCGCTCGTAAAACCTTGTGTGGTCGGCACCACCGCGCGCGCTTCTAAGGAAAATGTCCGCAGCATCGGCTACTCCATCTACTACACGCTCGTGAATATCGGCGGCGCGCTCGGACCGTGGCTCGCCGGACAGATCAACCAACACGTGCGCACCGAAATCGTCTTCCGCATGGCCGCGCTCAGCGTTTTCCTAATGTTCTTTGTGGTCATTCTGCTCTTCAAAGAACCGCAACGTTCCGGCGAAACCAAAACTGCCAGCCTTGACGAAACGCTGCGTAACTTCGGCAAAGTTCTCGCTAATCCAAAATTCATGATCTTTCTTCTGATTTTTTCCGGCTACTGGATCGTGTACTGGCAGGAATTTATTACCCTGCCGCTGTACGTGCACGACTACGTCAATTCCCGCACCGACACGGACAGCATGCTTGCGACCGGACCGATGGTAGTCATCGCTCTCACCGTGGCCATGAGTGTGGCCACCAAAAAAATGGCGCCTTTTCGCGCCGTGCTGCTTGGCACCTTGATTTCCATGGTGGCCTTCGGAATCCTCGCGCTCTATCCCACCGTCACCGCCGTCTACGTCACGCTCGTGGTTATCGCTCTCGGCGAGCTAACCCAGCAGCCACGCTACTACGATTATATTTCGCGCCTCGCTCCCGCCGGGCAGCAAGGCACGTATATGGGCTTCGCGTTTTTGCCCATCGGCATCGGCGCACTCGTCGCCGGACGCGTTGGCGGCGCGCTGCTGCACCATTTCGGCGAAGTGCGGCACCAGCCGCAACTTTTCTGGTGGGCCATCACCGCCATCGGCGTAGCCACCACTCTTTTGCTTTGGATTTACGATCGTATCGTGAAGCCGTCGGAGTCAGTACGGGAAAACGCGAATGTATGATTCCTGGGTGCGCCAAATAACTGGGTACGCGGAATAAACAGAGCGGCAAACGTAGGGGCACGACATGTCGCGTCCGCTTTTGCAACCATCCGAGCAGAATTCTTCGAGAGACAAGGTCACATCATTCTGCGTTTAATTCACCAGCCGTTGCAGCGACGCCAGCGCTTGCCTCGCCAGCGTGTAGCGCGGCTCGATTTGCAGCGCTTCCTCGAAACATCGTTGCGCGCGTGCATACATCTCTTTGCCCAGATACGCGCGGCCCAAATTGTAGTGCGGAAAATGCCGCGGCTCGTAGCGCTGCGCTTCCACGGCGCGCTCCAGCCACGGAATCGCTTCGTCAAATTTTCCAAGTTCAATCAAATACGCGCCAATGTCGTTGTAGGGATTCCCAAACTCCGGATCGAGATCGATGGCCCGGCGGCACTCCGCAATGGCATCCTCAATTTTTCCCTGAAAATGATAGGTCCATCCAAGAAAAGTGTGCGCTTCCGCTGTGGGATGCAAATTCAGCGAAGAATGATATAGCTCCACGGCACGGTCGTAATCGCCTTCCATTTGCGCTTGATACGCGTCCTGCAGCACTTCCCATGCAAGGGTCAGAGTTTCCTGGCTCATGCTTCATAGTTATCACGCGCTCGGGTACGCGTCAAAAGTACGAAGGTACAAGTCGTGCTCCCGCGGCACCTGTACCTTATGCCGGGTACGAAGTGGAAAATGGGGTGGCATTCGTACAAAATGAAGAGGCAGCCCGTTTCGCCATTTTAAGGGGGATAGCGTGGAGCACAGTGTGCAGGGTAATTTTTCAGTTCGGGTTTTCGCGGCCGCGGCCATTGCCGCCTTAGCCATTTCCACCGCGGTCTTGGCGCAGGATCCGCCCGCCAAAAAATCTTCGCCGGCCAGCAACTCCAAATCATCCGCGGAGGCCGCGGCGCGCGGCAAAGAAATCTTTGAAAAAAAATGCGCCATCTGCCATTACGCGGACAGTGACGCAAAAAAAATCGGTCCCGGCCTCAAGGATATCTCCAAGCGCGGCACGTTCACCGTCAACGGCAATAAAGTCACCGACGAAACACTGAAAACGTGGATCGAAAATGGCGACTCGCTGATGCCGCCGTTCAAGGAAGTTCTGGAAACGCCGCAAATCAAGGATGTCGTCGCGTACGTGCGCACGCTGTAATCGGCACAACAGAAATTTCTGGTGGAATTCTGGAGCGGCTTATAGAACTGAATCTGAAATAGGTTTTATTTTCGGCATCGCAGCATTGGCAAAGGGAACTGCCGCCCCCAAAAAGGAAACGCCTCCGAAAGCCTGCTGTCCAGACTTTGGGAGGCGTTGAAAATGCCGGGATCGTTATTTCAGAATGGCGTCTTTGAACGCCTTCGACGGGCGCAGCCGAACCACGGTCTTCGCCTTGATCTTGATAGCTTCGCCCGTTTGCGGGTTGCGGCCCATGCGCGCCTTGCGGTGCGCCTTCACCACGCGGCCGATGCCGGGGATGACGAATTTGCCTGCGCCGCCCTTGGATTCTTTCACCGCCAGCTTGAACAGCTCGTCAAAAAACAAGGCTGCGGTTTTCTTCGGTGAGCCGATTTTCTCGGCCATGTGGGACACGATCTTTGTCTTGCTCAAAGGCTTGGCTGCCATCTAGTGTTATTCCTCCTGAATTTTCGTTCGACGTTTGTGATTGCTCCGGTCGAACCGGAGCCAGCCGCGAGCGTACTACCCCGTTTTTACTGCAAAAACACTCGGGCCGCAGGTGACTATAGCGAACGCAAACTGGGAACGCAAGTGGAAACAGGGAAAAAACCCTTAAAAAATGATATTTTTTGTGCGCAAGGTGTGAAAAACCGCATGAAATAGGGCTTTTCCACCGGTGCAAAACCGGAATCAAGCGGTAGCCGTGCTATTCTGGCATTTCGCATACAGCAAATTCCTGAAACGACCTTAGGGAGCGGGCATGACCATTGGCGCAGACTGGATGGAGCTTGAAAAACGGATTGGCGCAGCAATGCACTTGGCGCGACGGCCCGTCGCGGTGACGTTTCTCGTTGCAGCGCCTGCGGGCGTTGAAAAATTCGCTGGTAGCGAGCCTTCCAGCTGCAGTTTTTGGCGATGGGCGGCGGCCGGGCGCGTATTTTACACGGTGCCGGAAAATCATTTTAACTGCGCGGTAGGCGCTTACACGCACAATATTCCGCTTTCCGCGGAGCGTGAAAAAGAGACCGGGGAAACTTTGAAATTTATGTTCGATCTCGGATACGTGAAGCCGGAAGAAGTGCCGCAGATTCCGCGCCTGGCGAAAACTCCGAAAATAATCGTGTATGCGCCGCTCGGAGAGACGCCTGCGCCACCCGACATTGTGCTCTTTGCGTGTAAACCTTCGGGAGCGATGCTGCTGAGCGAAGCGGCGAATCGCGCGGGCGTGGCAAGCGGCGCGCCGGCGCTGGGACGGCCGACGTGCATGGCGTTGCCGGCAGCGATCGAGATGGGCGCGGTTTTAAGTTTGGGTTGCATTGGAAATCGTGTGTACACCGGGCTGGGCGAAGACGAAATGTATTTTGTATTGCGCGGCCAAGATCTGCCGGCCGTAGCGGATGCGCTCACTACCGTTGCCTCCGCAAATGCCGCTTTGCAGGACTACGCCAAGGCGCGGCGCGCGGCATTGGCCGCTCTCTAGAACGGATTTTCTTCGAGGCCGCGAGGGCTGCGGCTCGCAAGAATAAAGCAGATCCCTCGCATCGCGAGGGATGACAACATCTCGCGAGCGCACTACAAAGCAGCGTTCGCCTATCGATGCTCGAGGCGGAATGCTAGGAGGCGGCTAGGTCAGCGTAGAAGTGAGCTATGGCTTTGATCCCGCCGAAATAATTTTCCAGGGCGATGTGTTCGTCGGGAGCGTGGGCGTTTTCATCTGGCAGACCAAAACCGATTAGCACGCAGGGGACTTTGAAAGTGTCGTGCATTTGCGTGACGAAGGGGATGGAGCCGCCTTCGCGAATAAATACCGCGCGTTTGCCAAAACCCTTTTCGAGCGCGTTTTGCGCTTTTTTGAAAATGGGCGCTTGAAACGATGCGGACCACGGTTTGCCGGTGCTGAGAACGTCGAATTTGCAATGCACGCTTTTCGGCAAAAGTTTGCGTACGTGTTTTTCGACGAGCTTGGCGACTTTCTGCGGATGCTGATGGGGAACGAGGCGCGTCGAAAACTTTGCAAAAGCTTTGGAAGGGATCACCGTCTTGGCGCCTTCGCCTTGATAGCCGCCCCAGATGCCGTTTAGTTCCAGCGTAGGACGCGTCCACAAACGCTCCACGATGGAGAAGCCTTTTTCGCCATCATAGGCGGGAGCGCCGACGGCGCGTTCGAAATCTTTCTTTTTCCACGGCAGGGAATTGAGAGCTTTGCGTTCCGCGGCAGCGAGTTTGCCCACGCCGTCATAAAAACCGGGAATGGCGACGCGAAAATTCTTGTCGTGCAGCTTGGCGAATAATTCCGTAAGAATCGTCAGGGGATTGGGAACCGCGCCGCCGTACACGCCGGAATGCAAATCGCGGGCCGGCCCGGTTAATTCAATCTGATAGTAATTTAGGCCGCGCAAGCCATAGGTGATGGAAGGCACGCCTTTGGCGAGCATGGAGGTGTCGGATACCACGAGCGCATCGGCTTTTAGTTTTTCGCGATTTTTCTGTACGTAGTCCCACAGGCTGACGCTGCCCACTTCTTCTTCGCCTTCGATCAAAACTTTTACGTTGATGCCAAGTTTTCCTTCTAAGGCCTGGATACACTCTAGGGCTTTCAAATGGATGTGCACCTGGCCCTTATCGTCGGCGGTTCCGCGGGCGAACAAGTTGCCGTTGCGCACCGCCGGTTCAAACGCCGGAGTGGTCCAGAGATTCAGCGGTTCCGCGGGTTGCACATCGTAGTGGCCATAAAAAAGAATCGTCGGCTTGCCGGGGGCTTCGAGGGATTCGGCGTAAACCAGCGGATGCAAGTTTGTGGGAATGATTTCAACCGATTTAAAGCCAGCTGCATGCAGACTATCGGCAACCCACCGGGCGGCGCGCTCGACATCCGGTTTATGCTCGCTTTTGGCGCTGACGCTGGGAATACGCAGAAATTCGCAAAGTTCGGTCAAATGCTGCTCGCGGCGAGCATCAATAAAGTCAGCAAGATTCATAGGGGACGCTTAGATGTATGAGTCCTTTCGTATAAATAGGTACGTAAGCCTCGTTACGAATGTTGCGGTTGCGGAAGGCAGAACGATAAAGATTATGAGAGCCGAGCCGCTCTACAATTCTATGATTGCCGGCGGCGATGCACAAGCAAACGGGCAAAATTTTAAGGGTATCGTTTCCGAACACCTGTCCGGGAGGGCAATTGACGGTAGCGTAGCGAGCGTTCGAACATGGCTGTATGAGCGAAGCTCTTCAAGCCACGCCGCGGCGCAGCACGCGCGTGTTTCACAAAATGAGCGTGCAGGTAAAAGGCCGCAGCCACAGTGGCAAACGATTCACGGAAACCTGCCAAACGCTAGTGGTGAACGCGCACGGCGGTTTGCTGCTTCTGAAGCACGAAGTGAACGACGGCGAAATGCTGGTGGTGATCCACCCCGAAACGCTGGAAGAGCAAGAATGCCGGATCGTGTACTTGGGCGAGCCAGCCGACAAGGGGCAGCGCGTGGGCATCGAGTTTTTGACGCCGGCGCCGCGCTTCTGGGGACTGGAACTGGGCGAGAGTCCGGTCAGCGGCAGCGAAGGCTCGGTTTCCGTACACTAAAAAGTAAGACTCGCCCGGCATTTCTTCTTAGCACCATCACAAAATTAATTTGGTGAAACGCTGGCCTGCGGAGCCACGCGCACGGCGGGGACGCGCGGACTGCGATTTAGGAGCCAGCCGACGAAGCGGACGAGAAGCAAGACGGCGACGATGGCGCCGTAGGTGAGCGGGCGAATGACCGCGGATTTTACCAGCCAATAGTAGTGAATGACTCCGAGGACCGCGCTGAAATAGATCAGGCGGTGCAGCGCTTGCCAGCGTTTGCCGCCCAGGCGGCGAATCCACCCCGCTGTGGAGGTAAGCGCCAGGGGAATCAGCAACAGAAAAGCGGCGAAACCTACGGTAATGAAGCGTCGTTTGACAACGTCTTTCCACATTTCGGAGAGATCGAAGAATTTATCGAGCCAAATGTAGGTGGTGAAATGCAGACAAGCGTAAAAAAATGCAAAGAGGCCGAGCATGCGGCGAAAACGGATGAGCTCTGGCAGACCGAGAATTTTTCGCAGCGGCGTGACGGAGAGGGTGATGACCAGAAAACGCAGTGTCCAATCGCCGGTGGCGTGGGTGATAAATTCAATGGGATTGGCGGTGAGGTCGTGGTGCAGGGCGCGCCAGACAACGCCGGCGATCGGCGCGAGGCACAGCAGAAAAACAGGAACCTTCAACCACTTGTTGGATAAAAATTTATGCACTGGCTTGCGGTGCTAGAAATTCTTCTTTAAATCCATGCCGCTGTACATGCCGGCAACCTGATCGCCATATCCATTAAACATTAAAGTGGGGCGCTTGCGAAATTCGCCGAGACGGCGTTCCGTGGCCTGGCTCCAGCGCGGATGATCGACGTTGGGATTCACGTTGGAATAAAAACCGTACTCGCTCGGCGCGAGGCGATTCCAGGTGCACGGAGGCTGCGAGGATTGAAAGCGAATTTTGATGATGGACTTGATGCTTTTGAAGCCGTACTTCCAGGGCAATACCATGCGCACCGGCGCGCCATCCTGCGGCGGAAGAGTTTCGCCGTACATGCCCACCGTGAGCAGCGCCAGCGGATTCATGGCTTCATCAAGACGCAAGCCTTCCACGTACGGAAAATCGACTCCCGCATAAGAGGATTGCGGCATTTGATGGCGATCGAAATAACTTTCAAAGGCTACCCACTTGGCTTTTGGAGTGGGCTCGACGAGTTTGGCAACGACGCTGAGCGGAAAACCGATCCACGGAACGACGATGGACCAGGCTTCAACACAACGGTGGCGATAGATGCGCTCTTCGAGGGGAGCGAGCTTGAGAATGTCGTCCATGCTTAGCTTGCGGGGAGACTTCACTTCGCCTTCGATGGAAACGGTCCAGGGAGAAGTTTTAAAATTTTGCGCATTCTTGGCGGGGTCTTCTTTGTCGGTGCCAAATTCGTAGAAATTGTTGTAGTGCGTTACGTCGTTGTAGGGAGTCTGCGGCTCGCTGGTGCTGTAGGGGCCTTTCGTTACGCCGGGAAGCTTCGAGGTAGCGTGAGCAATTTCGGGAGAAGCAAATTTTTTGAGGCCTTCGCCAGCGAGAGCGGCGGCGCCAGCGATGCCCATGGCGCGCAGAAAATTGCGTCGGTTGAGGTACACGGATTTTGGCGTGACATCCGCATAAGTGAGATCGCGTGTTTTTCGCAACAGCATAGGCGTGGTCCTTCGAGGCAAGCCGCTTACGGCTCCCATTTAATAATACGTTAGAGCGACGTTGATGGATGCGCGCGTGGGCCACGCGGCCGCAACCTTCCCTGCAATGTATAAGACTCGGAAACGGGGCAGAGGTTACCGCGAAAAATCGGTTCGCTCAGCGGCCTTTGGCGTGTTCGCCGGCCAGGGCCATGCAAGTGGAGGCGGATTTGGCAACCAGACGGCCCGTTTCGTCGGTGACTTCGCATTCGATGTAGCCGATTTTGCTGCCGCGACGGACTACTTTGGCATCGGCGGTGAGTCGCGCATTCCAAACGGGGCGGAAGAAATTAATTTTCAATTCGATGGTGGTAAAGGATTCGCCCTCCGCGAGAGTACTGGCGAAAGCCATACCCATGGCGGCATCGGCGATATCGCAGAGGATACCGCCGTGCAGCGTGCCCATGGGATTGGCGTGTTGCGGTCCGGCCGCGAGGGTGACGACGCCATGGCCGTCGGCGGCGGTGACGCACTCAAAGCCGATGAGGCGGGCTACCGCGACGTCATTGGCCTTGGCGCGGACGCGAAAATCGGAAAGCGGTGCGGTATCAGGGGCGCTCATGGGACTATGCCTCTTTGCGACCGATTGGTCTCTAATAAAAAAGTATAGCATGCGGCTCGCGAACTTGCGCGTTTAGGGTGTTTGTACGACCGCCGCCTCGATTGCGCTGCGAAACCAGAAGGCGGCGCGGCTGCTAGGCCGGCATGATCAGCGGCTTGTCTTTGGGTATCGCGTCCAGCGTCGCTTTATCGAGATTCAAGTGCGCAGCGACCAGTTCAGGAGGCGTATGCGTCAGCCACGCAGAGAGCGCCAGATCCTGGTAGACGCTGGCTTTGAACATTTCCAGAAATTTCAGATCGGTGGTGCCGGTGTTTTCGATGTAGTGGGGAAGCGTTTTTTGGATGTAGCCGACGTCGCCAGTCTCAAAATCCATGGTGCGCGCGCGGCCGCCGGTGGCGAAAACGGTCATGCGGCCTTTGCCAGCGAAAAAGTATTGCCACTCGTCGGCGTTGGGGTGCCAGTGCAGCTCGCGAAGGCAGCCGGGCTTGAGGGTGACGAGAGCGGCGGCCGTGGTGGTCACTTTGAAATTTTTGGAGTCGATGATGCGGACTTCGCCGGTATTGTTGCGCATGACGGGGGGAGCCTGCATGGTGCGAAAGGCAAAATCGATGGGTGAAGCGCCAAGCTTTGCAGCAGCAATGCGGCGATCCTCCTCGAGAGAGCCGGGAACGGCCGCCTGAAAAATGAACAGCTCTTTCTTGGGCAGGTTGGCGAGAGCTTTTTGGCTGACGCCGAAATTCTTGGCGACCACATCGCGCGGCGTGTGGGCCATCCAGTCCGAGAGCAGCACGGTTTCGTATTCAGAAAAATTGCCGTCGTCAAAGACCAGAAGGAATTCGCAGCCATCCGGGGCGAGCCCCTGAATGGAATGAGGAATGCCCGGCGGAAAAAACCACAGATCATTTTCTTTTACGTCGGTCACGAAGCTTTTACCGTCGGCGTCGATGCAGGTGATGCGCGCGGTGCCGTAGAGCATGAAGGCCCACTCCGCGGCAGTATGCCAGTGGAGTTCGCGAATGCCGCCGGCGGTGAGGCGCATGTCGACTCCGGCTAGCGTCTTCGAGATGGAAAGTTCGCGCTGCGTCACTTCGCGGGACCAGCCGCCTTCGTGAAGGCGTTTGTGCGCAATGGAAAAAGGGTATTTGAAGGTCTGCACGCCGCCGGCGTCGGTGATGACGGGATTGCTAGAGTCCGGATTGGCGGCATCGAGAGCAGGATTGGTGGGCCCGGGGTCGCTGGCGCTGCGATCGGTTTTGGCTTTGTAATCGATGTCCTGGGCGGCGAGATTTTCCGTGGAAAGCATTCCCGCGGCAGCCAGGGCTGCGGAACTCACGCCAAGAAACCCTCTGCGAGTCAATACGTCTTTCTCTGTTTCATTGCTCATGCCGGTCACCTTTCTGAACGGAGATTGCTGAAGCGAATACGAACTGCCACCTTACGTTTGGATGATGCGCGAGGAGAAAACGGGGATAGACAAACTGACGGAATGGTTATGGCTGACGGGGATAGCCGCGATAATGAGGCTCTGGCGGAGTTGTGGATTTGCGGCAATTGCGGAATCAACTCTGCGCCGCGGAGTTTATGCTCGCTATCGGCGAGGCACCCGCGATGCGGTCTTTCTATCGAGCGTGCGTTGCTGCTTCTTCGATCAGCGCCGCAACTTCCTTGGGCCGCGAAACATACACCGAGTGACTCGCGCCCGCCACTTCCACCTTGTGGCTATTCGCTCGCGTGGCATACCACCGCTCCAGTTCAGGGTTGATCGTTCGATCTGCCCCGGCCACCAGCGCCCAGCTTGGCTTGCTGCGCCACGCGGGGGTGGTGATCACCGCTCTGAAATTTTCGCCAAAGTTAAACACCTGCGAGCGCGCCATCAGTGCCGCCTGTTCCGCGGAAAGGTCTGCCGCGAAAAGCTCGTGAAACTGCGCCGGATCCAGATACGTGAATCCGTCCGCCGTTTTCTTAATCGCACCAGACTTGCTGAGATCGCTTGGGAAGCGTTTTCCATCGTCCGCTTCATTCTCGCCGGCATCCGGCATGTGCGCCGCGATGTACACGAGTCCCGCCACGGATGGATCCGTTCCCGCCTCGGTAATCACCGCTCCACCATAGCTGTGCGCCACCAGAATGCACGGACCATCCTGCAGCGCCAGCACCCGCTTGGTGGCCGCCACGTCTTCTTTAAACGCGGTCTCTGGCTCTTGCACGATGCTCACGTTGTAGCCATCCTTTAGCAAAATGTCGTAGACGCCTTTCCACCCAGAACCATCGGCCCAGGCCCCGTGCACCAACACAATATTCCTAATGCGATGTTCGTTCTGCGCGGAGAGCGCGCCGCAGGTCAACAGCAACGACACGATGCAGAAACACGGAAACATTCCTCGCACAACCCGCGTGGTCTTCACTGAATGACTCATTTTGTCGCTCCTTTTTACGATTTGACTTCGAGATGCGACGGGTGCGCCGCTGATGGCGGCAGCCGTGGAGTTGCAACATCGGAATTCGTTATGCCGACGACATTTGCGCGGTCCGGATCAATTTGAATTTTCACCTGGGGACTATCGAGAGACCAATCATCGCGCATGACCGTATGGATGCACCCCGGCCTCCACTGGGATATACGAAAATGGCATCATCGTTGAGTGCAACGGGCGGCTAACAGCAAATCCGGGCGGCACCCGGGAGCGGATTCTCGCGGCGGCGATGGAGAGGTTTAGCAGGTTCGGCTACCGCCGCGGCGGTATGCGGCGGTTTGCTAAATCACCCTGACCGGGTGGGCCGTCCTCCTAAATATGCCTTGACACGTATATGCTCTGTGGAGTATACGAAGAGCATGGAATCCGTATTCGAGATCATTGCGGAGCCGAACCGCCGGGCGATATTGAGCCTCCTGGTCTCGTCACAACAGTCGGTCGGAGAGATCGAGAGTCAGCTTCGTATGACGCAGCCGACCGTGTCAAAGCATCTGCGCGTGCTGCGCGAGGCCGGTTTCGTGGAATCCACGGTGGACGCACAACGCCGTCTCTACCGGCTGAAACCTCAACCATTTCAGGAGGTGGATGCCTGGCTCGAGCAGTTCCGGCGGTTCTGGTCCGATCACGTGGATGCTCTGGAACGGCACCTCGACCGCATGGAACAATTAACACGAGCGAAAGGGAAGACAAGGAGAAGACGACGCGGCCCAAACCGCGAACGTGAGATAGGAGAAACGAAATGAAAATCAAAGTGACCAGTATTTACGTGGACGACCAGGACAAGGCGCTGCGCTTCTATACCGAGGTGCTGGGCTTTGCCAAGAAGACCGATTTCAGCCAGGGCCCATATCGCTGGCTGACCGTGGCCTCGCCCGAGGAGCCGGACGGCACTGAGCTGCAGCTGGCGCTGAGCAACAACCCCGCAGCCCAGGCGTATCAGCAGGCGATATTTCAGCAGGGCCAGCCCGCGACCATGTTCTTCACCGACGACGTCAAGGGCGACCACGAGCGGATCAAGGCCCGCGGCGCCGAGTTCACGATGCCGCCCACCGACGTAACCGGTTCGACCATTGCGATGCTGAAGGACACCTGCGGCAACCTCATTCAGCTCACCCAGCTGGCACGCTATTCACGCTAAGGGGAAGAAGATGACCGATCGCGAGCAGTACGCACCGGGTCCGGCCAGCGGGGCGCAGGTACGAAAGAACGGAGAGAAGCGGACGCTCATTCTCGTCAGAGAGCTGCGCCACTCGCCGGAAAAAGTCTGGCAGGCGCTTACCGACCCGGCGCATCTGCGTGAGTGGGCGCCCTTCGACGCCGATGGGAATTTGGGAACGGTTGGTCATACGGTGAAGCTCACCACGGTGGGAGCACCCACGCCGCGTGTTTCCGAAACAACCGTGACGCGAGCCGACCCTCCCAAGGCGCTGGAATACAACTGGGGCGGCTTCAGTATGCGGTGGGAACTCGAAGCCTTTGCTGGCGGCACGCGCCTGACGCTGTGGACCAACATCGGTCAACGCTTCATCTCAATGGGTGCGGCGGGCTGGCACATCTGCTTCGATGTGCTGGAGCGGCTTCTCGCCGGTCAGCCCATTGGACGCCTCGTTGGCCCCGAGGCGATGAAGTTCGGCGGCTGGCAGCGGCTGAACGCGGAGTACGCCAAGCAGTTCGGTATCGAAACGCCCAACTGGCCGCCTCAGGCGGTTTCGGAGTCGTAAATCAATGGAGGACAATGAATCATGAAAGAAGCGACTAAGCGTTCCATTTTTCGCTGGATTCACATTATCTTTGCCATCCCGATAGCCGGTTATATTTATGGTCCGTTTGAACAAATTCCAAACTACGCCCCCCCTTACTCGGTTTGTCTTCGTTCCTGTACTTGTCCTTTCTGGACTTTGGATGTGGAAAGGCCACGTCCTTCGACGACTTGTTTCGAAGAGGTTCCCCAATAAAACTACTGGCATGAAAACGGGACAAGAATTGGAGGCATAAGATCCAATGAATCCATCGGAACGTATTGACCTGCTGATCGACGGACTCACAGACTGGCGTGGTAAAACGCTCGCGAGCATCCGCAAGAGCATCCTTGAGGCTGACCGGGAGATCATCGAGGAATGGAAGTGGATGGGAAGCCCGGTGTGGTCTCACGACGGAATAATCGCGGTCGGCAACGCCCACAAAGATAAGGTGAAGCTTACCTTTTCTCGTGGGGCGAGCCTCCCAGATCCTGACAAGCTCTTCAACGCGGGCCTCGGAGGCAACGCCTGGCGGGCGATCGATCTGTTCGAGGGCGACAAGATTAATGCGCGGGCACTAAAAAATCTCGTGCGTGCCGCCGTTGATTACAATCAGATCAAATTGAAGAGAAAAGCGCCTGTGGGTACGCGACCGAAAGTACATAAAAGCAAAAAGGGATGAAATTATAGGTTTCTCTCACTACTTCTCTTTGCGGGATTGCCTGACAATCGTGCTTGACGCAACGGCGCGGTCTTAATTCATGGAAACGTCATCGATCCGCACTTCTTTCATTTCCTTGGATTCATCGCGAGCTTGCTCGCTAGGTACCACATACAACTTGGCGTGGCCTCCCCAGGCGCCGGCAGATATTTCCAAGCGAACCCAATATTCGCCTCCGGCGGCCATGGGCAGGTCGTTGATCGGTATCTGGCTATCTATGTATTTCTTGAAGACGCTGATGGTGTGCTTGCCGGGTGCCAGCAGCATGCGAACATCCTGGGAATTAGCGATGGTGGTGACTTGTTTGCCGTCGATGTAAATATAGGGCTTCTGCGAGGCGCCCGTGAGGTGGTGCGGGCGATAAACGTGGAGGACGGTGGTACTCGAAGTAGCGCTAGGAGCGGCGGATTTTTCCGCTGGCGCGGGAGCGGAACTGTTTTCGATTTTCGCGGCGGGTTCTCGGGCGGGAACCGCGGATGCAAAAGTTTGTTCGAGCTCTGACGCCGGCGCTAAAGGCTGCGGCGCGGAGTTGTTCGCCAGCGCCGAACTTCGCACGGTTTGCACAGCAGGCGGCTGTGCAGCGCTTGCGGATGCGGAGTTTTGCGCGGACGGCGGAGGGCTGAGCGTCTTTTTGTCCGTGCTCACATACTTCCATCGCGCCACCACGGCATTGCCAATCACCGACGGCGGGAAAATGACTTTACCTTCTACCGTCTTATTGGCAACCGCATATTCGGTGACCGCGAGAAAGAAAAATTTCCTGCCATCTTTCGGATAGAAGTACAGCCCGCACATATTATTTGCCACGCAAAACACTTTGAGTTCGCGAATATCACTCTTCGCCAAGTGGATGGTTTCATCATCGGCCACGTACACGGCGTCGTCCTCATTCACGGTCATGTGTCCATAGCTGTAACTGAACCCGTGAGCATGCGCGACGGGAAAAGTAAATTTCGCGCTTTCGGCTTTTCGTTGTTCGGCGCTGGCGGCCGCGGCCTGCTGCGCACGCTCATTATCCGCGCTGAGCTGCAGGGCCCGCGCTTGCTGCGCATCCAGCCACCCAAGCAATTTGAGTTTGGTCAACAATTGCAGGACGTTGGGATCGTTGCTGTTGGCGGCGTCGGCGGCCAAGAGTTTTTGTGCCGCATCATATCCGGCAAGCGGCGCCTGCAGACTGATCGCCGAAGCCGCGCGAAGCTGCCAGAGCAGCATCTGGTCAGGATGCTTCCGCAAAAACTGCGCGCTCTGCTCCATGAACTGCTGAAGCAGCTTGGTTTGCTCCGGCAGGTCGGAGTTTTGCTGGGCCTCGCGCGCCAGCTCAAGCAAGGCGCTGTAGTCGATCTTGTCCATCCCGGTAAGTTGTTCGGGCGTGACGCTCGAGGGAGGCGGTGCGGAGGGCGAGTTGCTGGATGGCAGAGCGACAGACGGGCTGGCATCCGCCGCGCCGCCCGTCGCGAGCGATTGGTCCAACAGCGCCTTGGTTTTAATGAGCCGCTGATCGTCGGGATAGGCCAACAACAGGCCTGCGGTCAGCTGCTGCGCTTCCGCATATTTCCCGGCGTGCACCAAGTCGGAAAGTTTCTTGAGCAGCTCGTCGGGCGCCTGAGCAGCTGGAGTAGTCTGCGCAGCGGCAGGATTAGAAGCGTGGGATCCAGGCGCCGGTTGCGCATGCAGTATCGGCAACCCTAACACCGCCAAAAAGAAGCCGAGAACGAGAGACTTCGAGATATTGCGCATTACATTTCCACCATTCCATCGCCGAATACCGAGCGAGACATCGCGCCCAGGGGTGCTTTCAATTCTTGTGCAAAGACCAGGTCGCGATTTCCTGCCCTTTCTTGTTGGCCAGGATCACTGGAAAAGAAACCGTGAACGTTTTCTTGTCGTTGGCCAGTTCGCATGACACAACAGATTGCCAACCAGGAGAATGGACAATTTCCCAGCGTATTTCGCCGGAATCGAGTAGGGTGCCGCGCATCCGGGGCTTGGGATCCTTCACGCCGTTATCGGCGACCACGTAACCTAGAACTTCCGATTCCGCTCGGGAAAATTCCAATTTTTCATCGCCGGAAAAGGTTACCTTTCCACGGTCGCTAACGCGAGTAAAGTGCAGACCCCAGGTTCCCAGAACCCAGTCATATCTTGCGATTTCCGCCGCCTGCTGTCGGGCCCCTTGCTGGTCGAGCCAGCCCTTGTTTCTCAGCTGCGCCAATATACGCAACGCATTCGCATCGTTACCATCTGCCGCACCCGCGGCAAGCAATTTCTGCCCGGCATCATAGCCGCCCGCCGGATCATTCAGACTGATCGCGGAGGCCGCGCGAAGTTGCCATAACAGCGTTTCGGATGGATGCTTCAGCAAAAAAGCGCTGCTCTGGTCCATGAACTGTTGAAGCAGCTTTTTTTGTTCCGGCAAGTCAGTAGTTTGCTGCGCTTGGCGCGCCAGCTCGATGAGCGCACTAAAGTCGACCTTGTCCATCCCGGTAAGCGATTCAGGATTCGCGCTTAGCCCCAGCTGCCGAGGAGCATTGCCAGCCAAATCCGGGGATGCCAAATCGGCAGGCGAAAGCAATTTGGCTATGAGTGCCTGGCCTTTCATGAGCCGCTGGTCATTGGGATAGGCCAGCAACAAGCCTGACGTCAATTGCTGCGCTTCCAGGTATTTGCCCACGTGCACCAGGTCCGAGAGCTTTTTCATTATGTCGCTCGGGGCCTGCCCATCCGGCGTTGTCTCGTCTGCTGCGGCGCCGCCAGCCGCGGGCACGTTCCCGGGCGTTTGCGCTGGGAGCGGCCACGAGCCGAACAGAGCAAGAATGAATCCGCAGGCGATAGACTTTGGTAGTTTTCTCATGGGTTTTTCCGAGCTCAGGAAGCGGGGGAAACCGCCAACGCCGCGCGCACGGCATCATCCGCGAGTATTTTTCTGAAAACTCCCAGCACGGAGCCACTGACCCAGGCATTGAGTTCGTCACCAGTGAACGGAGTGCGCGCAGTGCCCCAGCCGACGCCGGAGGTGCCGCCGGTGACGGTGTAGGTGTTGTTGAACTCCCAGCCTTGTAGCCCAGTGCCTTCCACCGAATACTTGGATTGCGCAGGGCATTGCCAGATATTCTTGAACATGGAGTAGGTACACGCAGAAAGGCCGGTGTCGTGGACGTTGATGGTCAGGGTCAGGAGCGGCGTGGGATCACTGGGCGCTGGGGTGGTGAAACGAATCTGGCGGGCAGGATACTGATTGGCCAGCAGTGCGGTCATGTCGCCAGAGAGTTTGCCCCTCAGAGCGGCGTTGGCGGGCCTGTCGGCGGCCTCTCCCAGAAAAATCACCAGGATATATCTTTGATTTTCGTACAACGTCTCCGCATGTTGGTGGTCGAGCCAACCTTTATTTTTCAGCTGGGCTAGCAAGCGCTGCAAATTAGCGTCGTCGCTATCCGCGGCGCCCATGGCCAGGAGCCGCTGTCCCGCTTCGTATCCGGGCAACGGATGATTCAGGCTGATTGCGGAAGCTGCGCGCAGTTGCCAGAGCAGCGTCTGCTCCGGATGTTTCTGCAAGAACAAGTCGCTCTGATCCATGAACTGTTCGAGCAATTGTTGTTGTTCCGGCAGGTCGGCCGTCTGTTGTGCTTGTTTGGCCAGTTCGATGAGCGCGTTGAAATCCACCTTGTCCATGCCCGCGAGCGCCTGCGCAATCATAGAAGCGGCAGGTTGTATGGGTTGGATGTTGGCGATCGTCGTGGTCGCTGTGCCCGGCGTTGTTGCTGCGCTTGGCGTCGCCGCTACGTCTGGCGTTGCAAGTAACTTCTCAAGCAGCGCGTGGCCCTTGATGAGCCGGGAATCGCCGGGATACGCCACTAACAAACCTTCCGTCAATTGCTCGGCTTCCGTGTATTTGCGGACGTGCACCAGAGCGGAAAGTCTTTTCATCACCTCCTCGGGCGCCTGACCGGCGAGAGTCGAACTTGCTGCAGTAGCCTCGGGGGCAACCGAGGAAACAGCGGGCGCAGTGACAATCGTGCGGGACTTGGCCGGCGTAGCAATTGGCGCGGACGTGGTGGTACTAGAGGGCGGCATGGCGACCGATTGCGCGTGGAGCGACGGAAGAAAAATCGCCGCCAAGACAAATCCGAGAGCGAAAAGCTTCCATATTTTGCTCATCATTTCCCCCGAGCTTTCATAAGCTAGAAAGGTGCCTTCTCACTTTTTGGTGTACGTCCCGGTGTAGATATTTTCCTTCACGGCAGCATGGCCAAATGCGTTCGCAGGAGAACTCCGGTTCTCAGTGAGCACCAATTTCATGGTCCGTTTATCGTCGCTTATCTCAAATGACGCGGGCTTCCAATCCGAATTCCAGCGGCGCTCCCACTTTATTTCGCCGGAGTCGAGAATGGTGCCACGCAAGTTGGAATCGGGATTTCTTTTGCCGTTGGCGTCGATGATGTAGCACTCAATGACGGAGTCAGCTTTGGAAAATTCTTCGCTGTAGTCGCCATTCTGGAGCTCTCGACCCTTGGAATCAGACCACGTGTAGTGTGCGCTCCAGGTTCCCAGTATCCAGCTGTAGTTCTTTAGGACCTGGGATTGTTTCGTGGCTTGCCGTTGGTCCAGCCAGCCCTTGTTCTTGAGTTGCGCGAGTATTTGTTGTGCGCCGGCGTCGTCGCTATCTGCGGCGCCAGAGGCGATCAGCTTTTCCCCAGCTTGATACCCTGCCAGCGGGTCATTCAGACTGATGGCGGAGGCGGCGCGGAGCTGCCACAGGAGCATTTGTCCGGAATGTTTTTGCACGAACGAAGCGCTCTCGTCCATGAATTGCTGCAGCAAATTGTTTTGCTCCGGCAAGTCCGTCGTTTGTTGGGCCTGCTTGGCCAGTGCGATGAGCGCGTTGTAATCGATCCGGTCCATGCCAGTCAGTGTTTCGGTGCTGATGGTGGCTGATGGCTGGGGAGGCGTGTTGCTGATTGCGGCTGCGGCGATCGCGGCGTTCGGAGAGAGCAATTGCTCGAGGAGCGCGTGCCCTTTGATAAGCCGCGCATCGTCGGGATAAGCCAATAACAAACCCGAGGTTAACTGTTGTGCTTCCGCGTACCGGCCGGCGCGAACCAGTTCAGTGATTTTTCGAGTGGCTTCCTCCGGAGCCTGCATAGGCGGCGTCTGCGCATGCAGCGCCGAAAGAGAAATCAGGGAAAGAAAAAATCCTAGAGTGAAGGTCCAACGAGTTTTCGTGCGCAGCTGCAAGTCGGGGCTGTTCATTTGCTTGCGACCTTGGCGTTCGAGCAAACTTGCGCGAGTTCCTGTTGCAAGTCGTAGATTCTTTCGCGAACGAGTCGTTGCTGGTCGCGCATCACGTTTAAGTTGCGTTGCGCGGTTTCGGCTTCGCGAGTGCTGTTCCAATCCTGTGCCGTCTTGGTGACGAATTCCGAACCATTGGCAATCGTGTGCACCAGCGCATCACCTATGGGCCCGCCGATGGGTCCCAAGCCGTATAAGGCCATCTGCGACGCGATTTCTTCCAAAGCATCATCTTCGACGCCGCTTTCGTGGAGCAGCTTCTGAATGGCCGCCATTTTGTCCAGCGTGCGCTGCGCGGCCTGTCGCACCCGCAGGATTTCGCCAATGCCTTCGCCGGTCTCATAGTAGGTGACGACTTTTTCTTTGAACTCGGTGGCGTCGGCGAGCGTCTGGCCATCTTCCGCCAAGGACTTGATTTCCTCGAGTAGTCGGAAGCGCGCGGCGGCATTCGTGATGCCGTGGGACTTGAGCCCCTCGATCTTCGCGAGCGCCGTTTCTGAAAGTTGCGACACGGTGGTCGCGGCGGCATTCAGCGTCTTAAGTCCCGCCATGAGAGCTTTCTCGCGTGCGACAGCGCTGTCGCTGTTCGCCGCCGAGATGGCCAAGACGGTGCGTTTGATGGCTTCGTCTTGCGCAGGCAAGCCGGCGTTCAGCCGGGTGATCATAGCCCGGTCGCCTTGGCAGTCGAAAATCGGCGCGCCGGGTGCGGAGAACGTGGCCGCTCCCTCTGGGCGCATCACTGTGAGCTGCGGCGAGGCTGTTCCAGACCGGGCGAGGGACGCAGGGGATCCGGATACACGCGCGGGATCCACATTGGTTCTAGTGGCACCGCGCAGATCGACGGCGTCAGAGCTTGGCTGGGATGCTGGCGCGTTGAATTTTGTAAGTGCTGCGTTACCGGTGGTGCGGCCGTCAAAGTCAGGGTTGGCAACGGCGTCGACCAAGTGCGAATTGGGTTGTTGGTTTGCGGGATTTGCCGATCCAGAGACTGCATGCTCTCCCGAAGTAGATTGGGCCGCGGGCTGCTGGGCCACTTGAATATCGGGAGTCTGCTTTTGCCCCAGCGCTTGGTCGATGGCGTTGGCGGTCTGCTGCGCGTTCAACTTTTGGTTTTGAGCTACGGGTTGCACGGCAGGTGCGGATGCCGGGGACTGAAAAATCTGCTCTATGTCTTGCGCTTGCGGGGACACCGGCGGCGCAGGTGGAGCAGCAGGAGCATTGCCCAACACGCCGTCGATTTGACTCTTAAGACCTTCCGGGTCGGAAGACGGGGAAATCGCACCGCGCGAATTCGTGAGGTTGGCCCGGGAATTCAGGTCAATGGAGTTCAAAGCAGATTGAGGAGAGTTCGTCGCAAAGACCGTAGGTCCGGCCGAGGTAGTACCCAATAACTGGCCTAGCGCGCTGCTGGTCTTCGTCGCGGCTAGACCATCTTTGCGCGATTGTTCGAGTTGCCGCTGCGCCAGCGCGAGATTGCTTTGGATGGAGCCGTCGCCGGGCGTATTCGCCAGAGCTTTCTGGAATTCGTTGATGGCCTGCGCATAGAGCTTTTGCCGCAAGTACCAAACGCCGCTGTTGTTAAGCTGTTGCGCGGCGATTTCTGCCTGTTGTTGCGCGGGATCTGGCGGAGGCGGTGGCGTCCCGACCAGCAGTTGGTGCAGTCCCTGGCCAATCATGTTGGCTCCCAGCATTCCGAGTTGCATGCCAAGTTGCTGTTGAGACGTGAGGTTCGGCAAGGAAAGAGTGGGGATCGTACTCGTGCCGCTACTGCCAGTGCTGCCGGTGCTGGGGCCACAGGGAGAGCCCGCAGGAAACTTTCCGCCACCGGCTACCCAGTCGTTGTATGCCGTGGATTGCGGAATTCCGCACTGGGTCTTGTATTGCGCCCAAGAAGCGCCGGAATTTACGCCTGCCTGCGCGCGCATTCCGCACGGAACCAGCAGCAGGACAAAAAACCCGCGGCACGCCAAATCCAGGGAACGCGCCGTGCCCAGCGCTCGTCTAACGCAGCGGGCCGTGGCCAATAAGCGGCCGAAAATCACCGTAACCTTGGGCACAAAAGCTCCTTTTACGCCAACGCCGGGACCCAAGAGAACGCCAGGCTCAAACCCAGCCCAACAACGCGAAGCGCGTAAAAGCGGCTCTTAAGAGAGGAGTCTATCGGTGGGTGCGTTCGTCGCGGATAGTACTCGCGGTCCATTCGACGGCGGATGTGCTTCCCTGATACTGGCGTCTTGACACCCGGGACGTTAGGAGCGTTCTGGTGCCTACGGCGCGATGTCCGCCGGCAGCTGCGGCGTGGTCATCGCGTTGAATTGGCTGAAGGTGCTGACGCCCTCCTGGTCGGTCTCGGGAAGAACACGTCGCGATTGCCGCGGCAGATCGTCTTTCTCGTTGATGCACAGCGTGAAGACAAAAGTCTTTTCTTTGGGATCATGCGGCGTGCCGACCGAGATCTCGTATTCGCGGCAGGAATCGCCGCCTATCGTGAGCACCTCGCCGCGCTTGGCGTTGCCGTCTTCGATGACCCCTCCGAGCGGCAGCGAGTACTCGTCGGTGCCGAGCGGACCGACTCCGCATTCGAAGATGGGAGCGGATTGCTGACCGGAGACCCAGCGACCGCCAACACGATTGTAGAACGTGTTGAAATTGCGAACTTGTTCGCGAACCTCGATGACGCCGCTGTCGTTGACGGTCGAGGAGATACTGTGCTCGAAGGCCGGACACAGGAAATCGATGTTCTGCGTTTCTGGTGCGCGGCTGGGGATGAGGCGAACGGTGTGATAGTGCCAACTCTTGACGTTGGCCAGTGCGTCGCGAGAACGCTCGATCTCACGCATGGGAGCATTTCGGCGAAAAGCCCAGGTACCAGCAACCATCAGCAACAGTATGGCGGCTACGGCGATGATCAGTTTCGGCATGAGTTTTTCCTTTAGCCAAAGGGGAGGCGCAAAGTGTCGTGGCGTTGCCCCTTGCGGGGCAAACAACGATTTTATGTTGGGCCGGAAAAACAGCAGCAGCCACCACGCGTTTACCGCCAATAGAAAAAGCATGACGATGAGAATGGGTGTCGTGCGCGGACCGGGGCTGGAAGGCAGCGTTTCGAGATAAGCCACGACGAGCAGGCTAAGCGCAGGAGAAACGATGCTCCACAGGATTGCCGATTTGCGCGCCCATGGGCGCAAACGCACGAGTCCGCGCGCCGTGAAAAAGCCAAGGATTCCAAGCAAGATCGGAATCGCCACCGCCAAGCAAATAATTCGCAACGCTTGCAGAGAGTCTGGTTCGCTTCTGTAGACGCTGACGCCGGGATAATTCCTCTTGAAAACAAAAATGGTCATGCCCACAGTGCCCGCAATGACCAATCCAACCATGGCGAACGCCACGCTGCCAACGAACGCGGCGATCGCTGCGACAGTGATCTCCCTTGGGCAGGACGTAGACTTTGGCGGCGTCACAGCCATGACCAATTCAGTTTGCGCGAAAATAGAAAGGACGCGGATAATTCGCGATGGCCATGACCAAAACGAAACGATCGGTACGAGTGAGGCTACGTAGACTACTACTCCAATTCAGGTTGAGTTGGGATATTCGGGCACGTTCGGCAGCGAGTATGCAACCGCGTATGCAACTATTTTTCTTCGACCATTTGAGGATCGATTGGCGGCGGCCGGTTCGCACGCCGTTTTCTGCACGGGCCACTTGGGGGAAAACCTACCAGGTCAGTACTGAGGTGGCAGGGAGATACCCGGCCCCAGGGCGAATCAGGAACGAAACTACTGGATTTCTACGCGACGTCAGTGAACTTTCGAAAGTCCTGATCGAGTGAAGTTACGGGCATGTTTTTGGGCGGCCGAAGTAGCGGCGATGAGGCAGTCCACGAAATGGACTTTTGTTTTTCGATAGCGACCCAAAGTGTCCAGGTGAGTCTCCGCATTATCAATTTCGACGCCTGGGCTGGAAATGAGTCTGCCGAGCGCCGACGCGATATCTGCGCGCGGATGCTCGTAGAAAGACTCCAGCACAAACACGCACTCGGCCAGAACTGCGGGCAACACCACAACCATCACGTCGCCGCGGTCGCAGGCATCGAACAGCTTTTCAGCGGCCTTGGCATGCCTTTCATGGTCCGGCACTAGATAGCGAACGATCAGATTGGTGTCGACAAGCCTTCGTTTGCTCACCGGGTGCCCTCACGACCACGGGCTGGGTGAGCTTGAGACCGGCGGTCTTGAAAAATGAAAACGGTTGTTCGCTATCTTGTTGAAAATTCAACTAATCCCTTTGCCAGCTGCAAGATAGCGAAGATTTCGATCTTTCTGGCCTTCTTTTAACGCGAGCCCTCCCTTCGAATCGCTGCGACTCTTCTGGGTACCTGCCGAAGTCAGTTAGATCTCCTAAGCCCTCGCACGTTGATCCCTGTAAACACAGGCCCAGTTTCCAATAGGCTGACACTGTCCAACCAATCGGCAGATGACTCTCGCCGGCTGGGCCTTTAGCTCCTCTACGTAAGCGTAGTATTCCCCTTGCTACCAACATCTTGCATGAATACCCGACCCTCCTCACTGAACGGCACAACGCGTGCTTTTCTGCCAATGCGGAAATTGAAATCAAGATCGCGCGGTAAGACTAAGGAACTTCGTCATGAAACCAATCACGCCGGAAAATAGCAGGCTTGGATTTGTTGGGATCGGCTACATGGGTCGGCCGATCGCTCGGAGGTTGCTTGAATCTGGCTTCAAGTTGACAGCGTACGACCGGAACCGTGCTAAGGCGGAGGAGTTAATCCCGTACGGCGGCGGCGTAGCGCAAAGCGTTTCGGAACTTTCCACCAGTTGCGACGTCGTGTTGTCCTGTTTACCAAGCGATGAAGCTGTCCTCGACCTTTATAAGGGACCTGACGGTGTGTTCGCCCATGCCCATCGCGGGTTGCTAGTCATCGATCTGAGCACGGTATATCCAGAGACCTCGCAGCAGCTCTCGAGACTTGGCTTGGAGCACGGAGTTGGGGTTCTCGATGTGACTATATCGGGGAGTACTCCTGCCGCCGAGAACGGGTTGCTGACCCTGTTTGGAGGCGGAGACCGGCAGCGATTCAACTCCGCCGAGTCGATCTTTCGCGTTATCGCCAAGAAGTATTTTTATCTCGGGCCGAGCGGCTCCGGGGCGACGATGAAGCTCGTCGTGAACACCTTGCTGGGAATCGGAATGCAGGCGATTGCCGAAGCTGTTGCGCTCGGTGAGAAGGCCGGCCTGGATCGTATTCGCTTGCTGGGAGTGTTGTCCCAGACTGCGGTGGTCGCCCCTGCGCACTTGGGCAAACTGGAAAAAGCGATGAAGAGCGACTACAGCCCGCAATTTCCGATTCGGCTAATGAACAAGGATTTCGGGTTGATTTTCGATCTCGCAAATGCCGTTGGCGCACGAATGCCCGCAGCTGGAGCTGCTTTTGAGATCAATGCGAGGCAAGCGGGCGAAGGACCGGAACAAGATTTTTCGGCGGTGATTCTGCAAATGGAAAAACGTGCGCACCCGGGCTCCAACGGCAATGAGCAAACGTAATCCGGCGCCGATTACGACAGCGCCGCCGTTAACGCGCACGGGTTTGATTAGCAATATAACGATGCGCGACCAAACAAGGTGGAGGAAAACCATGCTGGAATACATCAAGATCGACGGCACAAATCTCGTTAGTTCTAGAATCGCGCTTGGCACTTGGGCCATCGGCGGCTGGATGTGGGGCGGAAGCGACGAGAAGGAATCTATCGGCACTATTCATGCCGCGCTCGACCAGGGGATCAACCTGATCGACACGGCGCCCATTTACGGCTACGGGCGCTCAGAAGAGATCGTGGGCGAAGCCCTCCGCCAACGTGGTCGTAGAGAGAGCGCTATCCTTGCCACAAAGGTCGGACTCGACTGGACGAATGGCAAAGTCGAACGCAACTCCATGCGCCAACGAATTCTCCAGGAGTTTGAGGATTCGCTGCGTCGCCTCCAAACGGATTATATCGATATCTATCAGGTGCACTGGCCGGACCCCCGGGTGCCCGTCGAAGAGACAGCAGCCACGCTGCGAGAACTCTACGAACAGGGCAAAATTCGCGCGATCGGTGTGAGCAACTATTCACCAGCGGAGATGGCGCGTTTCAGCGCCGTCGCGCCGCTTCACATCATTCAGCCGCCCTATAATCTCTTCGAACGCGAGATAGAAGACGAGATTCTACCATTCGCTGTTGGCTGCAGAATCACCACGCTCACTTACGGCGCACTCTGTCGCGGACTGTTAAGTGGCGCCATGCGCCTCGATCGTCAGTTTGCCAGCGGCGATATGCGCAAGACCACAGACCCTAAGTTTCGGCTTCCGCATTTTGCCGAGTACCTCAATGCGGCCAGCAAGCTGGATGCATTCGCTCGCGAAAACTATGGTAAACGCTTGATTCACCTGGCAGTTCGCTGGCTCCTCGATCAACCGGGTGTGGGCGTCGCGCTATGGGGAGCCCGTCATCCGGAACAACTCACGCCTATCAGGGAAGTAATGGGCTGGTCTCTGAAAAAGGGCGACTTAGCCGCGATTGACGCCATTCTTCGCGAGAGTGTTCGTAATCCCGTCGGGCCGGAATTCATGGCTCCCCCGGTTCGCGAAAGTACTGAGCCCGTGACGGTCAGCATTGGATAAACTTAAGGGAAGGATTTTGGAGGTCAGTCATGAACAGGAAAGAACTTTCTGCGGGCTTGGCAGGAGATGTTTCGCTTGGCGGAGAAATTTCCGTGCATCGTCTCGGCTTCGGGGCCATGCGTCTTACCGGCGAAGGTATCTGGGGGCCGCCAAAAGATCGCCAAGCGGCATTAGCGGTTCTTCGCCGGGCCATCGAGCTTGATGTCGATTTCATTGATACTGCGGATTCTTACGGTCCAAACGTTAGCGAAGAACTGATCGCAGAGGCGCTGTTCCCTTACCCAACGGGTCTCGTGATTGCGACAAAGGGTGGCTGGAACCGTCCAGGCCCGAATCAGTGGACCCATGATGCCACTCCTTCACATCTTCGCAAGGCGGTCGAGGGAAGCCTCAAAAGACTGCGCCTGGACCGGATCGACGTTTATCAACTGCATATTCCAGATCCCGTTGTCTCGTTTGAGGCATCGGTGGAAACGCTGGCTCAGCTCCGAAACGAAGGCAAGATTCGCCTGGTCGCGTTATCCAACGTCACACAAGAGCACATCGAGCGAGCGCGCAAAATTGTCCCCATCGTGTCGGTGCAGAACCGCTATAGTTTTGCCGACCGGGAATGGGACTACGTGGTTGATTATTGTGAGCGCAATGGAATTGCTTTTATTCCCTGGTTTCCACTGGGAGCTGGCAGAGTTGCCGGCGACGTGCTGAACCGAATCGCGCAAGCACATCATGCAAGCTCCACACAAGTGGCGCTCGCGTGGCTGCTCCGGCGATCTTCCATCGTGCTGCCCATCCCAGGGACTTCCTCGGTCGAGCATCTTGAGGAGAATGTTGCGGCGCCCTCTGTGCGCTTAACTGATGACGACTACCAAAAGCTTTCTAAAGTTCCCGCGCTGGCAGCATCGCGGTGAATAGGTTTGTTCACTCGTTCCCACCTCGCTGTAAGAGAAGGCTGACGGCGCCCTGGCCTGAGCAGGATCCTTTCTAGTGCTAAGATTCTGATCGCGAGCAAGAACTTGCCTTCCCGGAGGAGAAGTATGTCGAGATCCAATCCTCTTCTGTGGGTTAAGCCGCCTGGAATTTGGGGCTATGGGATTGCTGTTTTTTCGGTCGCTGCGGCCCTTACTGTTTCAAGGTTGCCGGCGATTCATTTGCAAGATGCCCCTGTGTCACTTTTTCTTTGCGCCGTCATCTTGAGTGCGTGGTTCGGTGGAATCGGGCCGGGGCTAGTCGCCACGGGACTCTCCGTGCTCGCTTTCAACTATTACTTCCTGCCTCCGATTCATTCGTTGGGCCCGAAGCCCGACGAAATACCGCGCCTGGTCATCTTCATCGTGTCGGCTCTGTTCGTCGGCTCGCTGAGTGCTGCTCAAAGAAGCGCCACGGAATCGCTCAGGCGCGCCCGCGATGACCTGAGAGCAACAGTTCAAGAACTCCAGAGCACCAACGAAACGCTCGAAGCAGAGAGCCGTGAGCGCAAGTCTGTAGAGGAGTCCTTGCGGAGAAGCGAGGGCTATCTAGCGGAAGCGCAGAGGCTCAGCCACACGGGCAGTTGGGCATCGATCCCTGCCAAGGGAGAGATCAAGTACTTCTCCGAAGAATGCTACCGCGTAATGGGTTTTGATCCGCAGGCTGGCCAACCGCGATACGAAACGTTCTTTCAGCACGTCCATCCGGATGATCAAGCCAAACTTAGCGAAGCGGTCGAGAAAGCAGGGCGTGACAAAATGGAGTTCGAGCTGGATTACCGATTCGTTCGTCCCAGTGGCGAGATCAGAGACATCCACGTGGTAGGCCATCCGGTCTTAAGCTCATCCAGCGACCTCGTGGAATTCGTAGGTACCGTCATGGACGTGACCGAACGAAGGCGGGCTGAGCAAGAGCGCGAGAGATTGCGTCAGGCGCAAGCGGATCTCACACGCGTTAATCGCGTGACAACCATGGGAGAGTTGACGGCCTCCGTGGCCCACGAAGTGAATCAACCGATTGCCGCCGCAGTTACGAATGCCAAAACCTGCTTGCGCTGGCTTACCCGGGATCAGCCAGACTTGGAAGAAGCACGCGCGGCGGCCATGAGGATCGTCAATGATGGAACCCGTGCGGCAGAAATCATCAAGCGAGTTCGCTTACTCTTCAAGAAGGAAACTTCAGAACGGGAGTTGGTGGATATAAACGAAGTTGTAGAGGAGATGGTCGTCCTGTTGCGCGGCGAGGCAATGCGATATTCGATTTTGCTGAAGACCGAACTCGAGGCAGATATCCCCCGGCTCATGGCGGACCGTGTGCAATTGCAGCAGGTGCTCATGAACCTCATGCTCAATGGCATGGATGCGATGAAGGATGCGAATGGGATCCGTGAGCTCATTATCAAATCGCAGCGCGGCGAAAACGACCAAGTTCTTATGTCGGTCAACGACACCGGCGTGGGACTGCCTCCGGAGCAGGCCGACCGGATCTTCACGGCCTTCTTTACTACCAAGCCGCATGGCATAGGTATGGGACTATCGATCAGCCGCTCCATCGTTGAATCCCATGGCGGGCGCTTGTGGGCTGCCGACAACTTCCCGCGCGGAGCAAGCTTCTGGTTTAGTCTGCCGGCCAAGGCCGAGGCTCCCGAATGAGGCCCGTGGAAGCTCCCACCGTATTCGTCGTTGATGACGATCCTTCGGTGCGCGCGTCCATCCAAGGACTGCTGAGGTCGGCGAGTTTACGCTCCGAATCCTTTGGGACGGCGGAAGAATTCCTGCGCAGCAAGCGATCAGAAGGTCCGAGCTGCCTTGTTCTCGACGTGAGCCTTCCGGGCGTCAACGGCTTGGACTTTCAGCGCCAGCTTGCTGATGCGCGAATCCAAATCCCCATTATCTTCGTCACTGGTCACGGAAATATTCCGATGACCGTGAAGGCTATGAAATCGGGTGCCGTGGAGTTTCTGACCAAGCCTTTCGACGACCAGGACTTGCTGACCGCGATCCACCAGGCTTTGGATCGCGACCGCATGAGGCGGGGTCAGCAGAGTAACCTTGCCGGCTTGCGAAAATACTACGAGGCTCTGAGCGAACGCGAGCGCGAAGTCATGGGACTGGTGGTTTCGGGGATGCTCAATAAGCAGATAGCTTATGAGCTCGGCATAAGTGAGATTACCGTAAAGATTCATCGCGGCCATGTGATGCGGAAAATGCAGGCTGACTCGCTAGCAGATTTAGTTAGAATGGCGTCGAAGCTGGAGCTTCCATCGGGAACCAAGTAAGCTCCTGCCCATGCGCAAGTGCAAGGAAACACTACCTGTTAGTTCGCACTCCTCCCTAGTTAAGTGCCGCTTTCTCTTGCCTCAAACGATTGTCTCAGCCTCTTTGACCAGAGCGACATGCGGGCTCTCATACGAACGTATGATTGCGCCGTTTCGGTGAGGCTGCTAGATTCCAGCCATGGCCGATCTGGAGAAGACCAAAATGGTTGCGATCGTCGATGATGATGATTTAATGCGCAGCGCACTAGAGGGCCTGCTAAAAGCGGTTGGCTTGCCAGCGCAGGCGTTTGCGTCGGCCGAGGAGTTCCTGAAATCTGGTCAACAACGCCAGGCTAGATGTTTGATCACCGATATCCGTATGCCAGGAATGTCCGGTCTCGAACTGCAAGCGCATCTGAACGCCGCACGCTGCAGGATTCCTATCATCTTTATCACCGCACATGGCGACGAAAAAATGCGCATGCAGGCGTTGCGCGCAGGCGCTGTAGAGTTCATGGCAAAACCGTTCGACGACGAAGCATTGCTCGAAAGTGTGCGGGCCGCGCTGGAAAGCTAGCCCCGCAAGAGGAAGCCTGCACCAGGTTGCGCAAGGAGGTCTTCGTGGCAGCTGTCGTAAGATTCGGATCCGCGGACCAAGATGCTAATCCGCGCAGATTCGAGCAGATCATTGGCCACAGTCCCGCACTGGAATCAGTGCTCGAACAGGTGGAGCAAGTCGCTCCGACGGACTCCACCGTTCTCGTGCAGGGAGAAACAGGCACCGGCAAGGAGTTGATCGCGCGCGCGATTCACAATCTCAGCTCGCGATGCGGACGGCCGTTCATCAAACTGAACTGCGCAGCCATTCCGTTCGATCTTCTGGAGAGCGAGCTTTTTGGCCACGAGAAAGGCGCATTTACCGGCGCCATTGCGCAAAAGATTGGCCGTTTCGAACTGGCGCATAAAGGGACGCTGTTCCTCGACGAGGTGGGAGACATCCCCTTGACGCTGCAGCCCAAACTGCTGCGTGTCCTGCAGGAGCAGGAATTCGAGCGCTTGGGCAGCGGCCGAACTCACCAGGTAGACGTTCGCCTGGTAGCCGCCACGCATCGAAATTTAGTTGAAATGGTAAAGCGAACGGAATTTCGCAGCGATCTCTATTATCGTCTGAACGTATTTCCGATTCCCGTGCCGCCGCTGCGCGCGCGCACAGACGACATTCCATCCCTCGTGGAACACTTTGTTGAGGTTCATGCCCGGCGGATGGGTAAGCAGATCGAACACATCCCTCCTGCAACCATGTCCGCACTCACCTCTTACCAGTGGCCGGGCAACATTCGCGAGCTTCAGAATTTTATCGAGCGAAGCATGATCGTTACCTCCGGCCACGTCTTGCAAGCCCCTCTCGCGAGCTTGCGGAATCCCGCCACAGCGGAATCCACCGGGCCAATTACTCTGGAGGACGCGGAGCGAGAGCACATACTGAAGACTCTCGAGCAGACCAAGTGGGTTGTCGCTGGCCCAAACGGGGCGGCCGCACGTTTAGGGATTAAACGGTCTACGCTTTATTTCCGTATGCAAAAGCTTGGCATTTCGCGTACCAACTAGAACCGCGATTTCGCATTCTAGAGTTGTTATCACGCGGTATCCTGCGTCCGTTCCTAGGGCCAGTTGTATATTCTCCACCCATGCAGCAGTGCGCGCCTCTTCAGTTGATCCAAGTTCGAAGTTTCCACGTCCACCAAATCTCAATGAGCCTGTCAGCATGCGGACGTAGTGTTTAACGGGCTGGCGTTTGCCGCTGCGCTGCTTTCTGCGGTCGCCCTTTACCTTCAGTCACTTAGGCAATTAATTGGTTTGGCAACGCCATTGCCTTTCTCCATGGTGCCGCTCGACCAGAATCTTTTTCGGCGACAGCAGAGCAATCGCCAAATCAGTGGCTCGCGTAGCAGCCGCTGGCGTACAGCGTTTTGTTTCGGAATCTCAAAAAGGAGGACTCATGAAATTGCAAAAAACAGTTTTCGCTTTGGTGGGAATAATCTTGTTCTTCGCCGGCACGTTGTCGGCACAGCAGGTGAAGACCGATTACGATCGCACCGCCAACTTCAGCCAATACAAATCCTACTCGTGGGAACAAGTTAAGACGAAAGACGACCTGGACGTTGCTCGGATCAAAACAGCGGTCAACGCCGCCTTGGCGGCAAAAGGCTGGACGCTGGTGGATTCCGGCGGCGATGTTTCCATCATGGCCATGGAGATGACCCGCGAGCAGCAGTCCCTGAATACCTTCTACGACGGGTTCGGAGGAGGCTGGGGTTGGAGACGATTTGGAGGCGGAGGATTTGGCGAGGCCACCACAACCACGGAAACCTATAAGGTGGGCACGCTGGTTGTCGATCTCTTCGATACCAAAACCAAGCAACTCATCTGGCGAGCTTCTTCGAGTGACACACTTTCCAACAATTCCGACAGGAACATCAAGAATCTAGACAAGGGCGTGGAGAAAATGTTTAAGCAATTTCCTCCAGGCTCTTCGAAGAAGTAAGGGCGCCGAAGATGACTCGCTACTTGTACGCCGCGGTCAGTCTAGCATTCAACTTGGTGCGAGACGAAACGAGATGTTCACAGCAGGAGTTGAAACCATGCGTAATCTAAATTTCGCCGTGCTGCTATTCGGTCTTCTCATTTTGGGCGCGCTCATGATCGCAGTGGCGGCGAGCAAACCGCAAACTGCCGCAGTCCCCGGCGATTTCCAAATCTCTGGATTCGGCGGCCCCGCACCGGTGTTTGAGACATTGATCCGAAAATGACTGCCACCACTCAACCTTTAACACCGGCCAGCTTGCGCGATTTTCACGAAAGGATTCCCTTGCGTTCTCTTCTACGAAAGGAGACAGCTTTAGAACGATCGACCTGGCTGCCGCTGGCATTGGTCTTGGGGGCCGTTGGCGCGGTCGGGTATGCAGATCACTTGGTTCTTTCGATTTCGCTTGTCTATCTGTACATCCTGCCACTGGCGGTCGGTGCCATTTTTCTCGGCAAGAAGCTCAGCTACGGGTTGATCGTCGTTTGCGTGTTGTTCCATGATTATTATTCACCGCGGGGAATCAACCCGGGACTTCGGATTTTCCACAATCTCTCCGCGATGTTGTGTTTCGCCTTGGTTGTTTTTCTCATCCAGCGCTACATGCAGCAACGGGAGGCCCTGGCAAGAACTGTTGAGCAGCAGCGCGACGACCTTCTCAAGGACGTGGAGCTGGCGGCGCAAGTGCAGCGCCTGTTTCTTCCCATGGGTAAGCCGGCCATCTCCGGCCTTGAAATAGCCGGGATGATGCAGCCGGCGCGTGGCGTGGGCGGCGATTATTACGACTATATCCCCGTTGATGAGCACACCACTCAGATTGTCATTGCCGACGTAGCCGGAAAGGGTATTCCTGCCGCGCTCTTGATGTCGGCAACGGCGGCGGCCATGCGGCTTGAGGCAAACCATGATCGCGACATGTTGGAGCAGGTGGAACGACTGAACACAGGAATCAACTCCGTGTCCGGCTTCGACCGCTTCGTGACCCTGTTGGTCGCCGAGATCGACGCCGAGACTCGAACTTTGCGTTACATCAACTGTGGCCACAATCCGGCGCTCTTGTTCCGCGCCTCCACGGCCACGCTCACTCTCCTCACCTCCTCTTGCCCACCCATCGGATTATCTCCAGAAGAGCATTGTGAACTGCAATCGGAAAACCTTATGCCCGGCGATGTATTGGTCTTCTATACCGATGGCGTCACCGAGGCTGGGAACCGGTCTCACGAAGAATTCGGCATGGACCGCCTATCCGCGACAGTACTCCTTGGTTCCTCGCTGTCCGCTGAAGACCTCATGACCAAAATCTACAACGCTGCAGCAGATTTTTGCAGTGACGACTTCGACGATGATGTAACCATTCTCGTCGTCAAATGCGTTTTCGACGGCTCCTCAACCGTAAATTCGTAAAACTTTCTGAAAGTTAGCGTATTGTGCGCCGCAGAATGCGTCATTCTCGTTCATCCCTCTTCCGAACGTCGTTCTCCATCCGGAATCGCAAGCTGTCAGCGTATTGACAGTCATCCAATGCGGTGGATTCGGTGGCTCACCGGCCGTTGCGCTCGATTTCCTCGCCTGCCTTCTTAGTGCCTTTTGTTTCAATCACTTCAGCACACTTTTGCGCGCTCGACGCAATGGCATCCCGGCTGCACCCCTTCGATACGAAGCAAGAAACAAATCTACTGGAGGAAACTCACATGCGAAAGTTATTGACCAGCCTAAGCTGCATTTTATTTGTGGGTGCGCCGCTCTTCGCCGACGTGGCCAGTGCCCAGGACCAAAACAAAAGTGACGACCGATTGAGAAATTGTGGATCGGTCTTGAAGGAGATTCTCGACGTTCCTGACAACATTCCGCAGGACCTGCTCGACAAGGCAGATTGCGTTGTGGTTTTCCCCTCCGTCCTAAAGGCCGCATTCATTGTTGGCGGAAGTTACGGGCGGGGCAGTATGTCCTGCCGCCAGGGTGAACACTTCCGTGGACCGTGGGGCGCTCCCACGATGATGGCTCTGGAGGGTGGCAGCTTCGGCTTGCAGATCGGAGGAGAAGCTACGGATTTTGTCTTGCTCGTCATGAATGAAAGTGGCGCGCGCGGCATTCTCGCCAGCAAGGTCAAGTTGGGAGGCGACGTGTCCGTGGCCGCTGGTCCTGTGGGCCGCGATTCGTCCGCCGAAACGGATGTCACCCTGCGCTCCGAAATCTTGAGCTACTCCCGGGCGCGCGGCTTGTTTGCCGGAGTGTCCCTCGAAGGCTCGACAATCCGCCCGGACAATGGCGACAACACCCGCGTGTACGGCAGGAAGATCCCCGCGAGCGACATAGTTCTGTCCCGGAGAGTCGCGGTGCCTCCAGCCGCCATGCCAATGGTTTCCACCTTGGACGCGAAGACCCCGGGGCATAAATCGTAATTTCAGCAAACTACCTCGATTCGCAATACGGCGAAAGGATTTGGGCGTGACTTATGTGGATTGTAAAACTAGCACTGAAACGGCCATACACGTTCGTGGTACTCGCTATTCTGATTTTTATCTTTGGGGGTCTCGCGATTCTTGATACTCCCACGGACATCTTTCCGAATATCGACATCCCGGTGGTCAGCATTATCTGGAACTATAACGGGCTAGACCCGCAGGATATCGCTGACCGGATCGTCTCAATTACCGAGCGCAACCTGACCACTACGGTCGATAACATCGCGCACATTGAGTCGCAGTCCCTGTACGGCATCGCAGTAGTGAAAGTTTTCTTTCAACCGTCGGTGAGCATCGACAAAGCCATCGCCCAAATCACGGCAAATTCCCAAACGCAACTCCGGCAACTGCCCGTCGGCACCACTCCTCCCTTGATCATTACCTATAGCGCCTCCACCGTTCCCATCCTGCAGCTCGGGCTCTCGGGCAAAGGCATTTCGGAGCAGCAACTGAACGACTATGCGCTGAATTTCATTCGCCCCCGGCTGGTGACGATCGAAGGAGCGGCGGTGCCATATCCCTATGGCGGTAAGCAACGCCAAGTGCAAGTGGACCTCAACACCGCCGCCTTGCAGTCCAAAGGTCTTTCTGCGCTGGATGTCGTCAGTGCCATCAGCGCTCAGAATCTGATTCTGCCTACCGGCACATCCAAGATCGGCTCCAAGGAATACAACGTCGACATCTCAAATGCGGCTCCCCAGACCATCGCCCAGCTGAACCGTATTCCCATCAAGACCATCGGCACTACAACCACGTACATCGGTGATGTGGCATGGGTGCGCGACGGCTTTCCGCCGCAAACCAACATTGTCCGCGTGAACGGGCAGCGCGCTACGCTTTTGACCGTCCAAAAAAACGGCAATGCGTCGACGCTAAATATCATCGCAGGGATTAAGGCTCTTTTGCCGCAGATCAAACAGACGGTTCCGCCGGCGCTGGACATCAAGCCGCTCGCCGATCAGTCCATCTTCGTCAAGGGCGCCATTCAGGGCGTGGTGAAAGAAGCGAGCATCGCTGCATGCCTGACCGGTCTGATGATTCTCCTCTTTCTCGGCAGTTGGCGAAGCACCCTCATCATCGCGACCTCCATCCCTCTGGCGATCTTGACCTCCATCATCGTGCTTAGCGCGATCGGACAAACCATTAACATCATGACGCTCGGAGGACTTGCTCTCGCCGTCGGAATTCTGGTCGACGACGCGACCGTCGAGATCGAAAACATCAACCGCAACATCGCCCTGGGGAAAGAAGTCGAGCATGCCATCCTCGACGGGGCCCAGCAGATAGCCGTCCCGGCGTTTGTTGCCACCCTCGCCATCTGCATCGTGTTCGTCCCCATGTTCCTGCTCACTGGCGTCGCGCGGTATTTGTTCGTGCCGCTAGGTGAAGCCGTCGTTTTTGCCATGCTGGCTTCCTATCTACTCTCGCGTACCATCGTTCCCACCATGGCCAAGTACCTCTTGCGCGGCCATGAGCACGATTCCGCCAACACCGCGGCTTCCCGCAATCCCCTCGTCCGTATGCAGGTTCGTTTTGAGGAAGCCTTCGAGCGCCTTCGCGAGCGTTATCATCGGTTGCTCGAGCGCTGCCTTCATCACCGTCGCGCTTTTCTAATCGCATTCTTTGCCGCGTGCCTCGGCTCGTTGGCCTTGATTGTTCCCTGGCTGGGTCAGGACTTCTTCCCCACGATCGACAGCGGCTCGTTCAATCTTCACCTCCGAGCCCCCACCGGAACTCGTATCGAGGAGACCGCGCGTCTTTGCGATCTCGTCGAGCGCTCCATCAAAGACCAATTGCCGCCAGGCGAGATCTCCAACGTAATTGACAATATTGGGCTCCCCTACAGCGGCATCAATACGTCCTACAACAACACCGGAACGGTCGGCACCTCGGACGCGGATATTCTCGTAACTTTCGCGGTCAACCACCATAAAACGGCTCAGTATGTTCGCGACCTGCGCATCAATCTGGCCAAGCAATTTCCCGGCGTCACCTTTTCTTTCTTGCCTTCGGACATGGTTAGCCAAATTCTCAATTTCGGCTTGCCGGCCCCCATTGATATTCAAATCCTCGGCAACGACTTGGCGGGCAATCAGGTTTATGCCAACTCGTTGCTCAATCAAGTCCGATACGTGTCCGGGTTAGCCGATCCGCGAATTCAGCAGCCATTCGATCAACCTTATATGCACCTGTGGGTTGACCGCACCAAAGCCCAGGAGGTCGGCTTTAACACCCAGGCCATCGCGCAGAACGTGCTGATTTCGCTGGGCGGCAGCTTTCAGACTTCACCAACCTACTGGCTCGACCCCCAAAATCGCGTTAGCTATCAGGTCTCTACTCAGACGCCGCAGTATCGCGTCGCTTCGCTACAGGATCTGGCCAACATGCCGATCACTAGTCCTACGCCGAACGCCCCGCCTTCCTTGCTCGCGAGCTTCGCTTCCGTCCAGCGCGGCAGCGGAACGGCCGTGGTCTCTCACTACAACATTCAGCCTTCTATCGATATCTACGGTGCCGTTCAAGGACGCGACCTCGGCGGCGTCTCGGGCGACATCACACGCATTCTCAACCAAACTCGCAGCCAACTCCCGCGCGGCTCGCAAGTCATCCTGCGAGGCCAAGCGCAGACCATGCATTCCTCCTACGTTGGCCTCATCGCCGGGCTAGTGTTTGCCGTGCTGCTCGTGTACCTCCTGATCGTCGTCAACTTTCAGTCTTGGCTGGATCCTTTCATCATCATTTGCGCGCTGCCCGCCGCCCTCGCGGGAATCGCGTGGTTTCTGTTCGTCACTCACACCACGCTGAGCGTGCCGGCTCTCACCGGCACCATCATGTGCATGGGCGTGGCCACCGCCAACAGCATCCTGGTAGTGAGTTTTGCGGCAGAACAGATGGCCGAGGGGAAGGATCCCGTCACCGCCGCCCTTGGATCTGGATTCACGCGCTTCCGCCCCGTGTTGATGACGGCTCTGGCCATGATCATCGGCATGCTCCCGATGGCCCTCGGTCTCGGCGACGGTGGCGAACAAAACGCGCCTCTCGGCCGCGCGGTCATCGGCGGGCTGTCCTTCGCCACCGTGTCAACGTTGCTCTTCGTTCCGACTCTCTTCAGCGTCCTGCACGGACTGCGGAGCCGGCCTGCGGAGACCAGCATTCAATCCTAGGAAAATCCCTGAAATCGAACTTGAAGGAGTGACGTCAATGCAATCAGAAAAACCACCACAAATTTCCACCGGCGAAACACAATTGCCGGCCGTGGGCACCAAGCGTCGCACCCAGCTGGGCTGGCTCATCGCGCTCGTAATTGTTGCCATCTTCGGCGGCCTCTTGGTCTCGGGGATTCTTCAGCGCATGCACGCCAGC
>Ga0182024_10001033_pt1 | contig 72189 bp, 64 predicted proteins | sample P32metaG_FD_120480 | JGI IMG/M metagenome (GOLD analysis project Ga0182024, IMG submission 120480) | Permafrost microbial communities from Stordalen Mire, Sweden - P3-2 metaG (Illumina Assembly) | ecosystem: Environmental > Terrestrial > Soil > Wetlands > Permafrost | place: Sweden: Stordalen...
ACATCTGGATTCGCCTCGCCCATCGCTCGCGCCATCTTGTCCGCCTCATGCAGTTCGCCGGTAAAGGTACGCAGACGCGGATGTGAGGCCAAAGCAACAGGGAGCTTCGATACGTTGCGAACGAAGATGGTCACAAAATGACCACGAGCGAGTGCCTGCGCCAGGAAAGGCAAGCCCGTGCGGCCCGTAGCGCCAAGCAAGAAGAATCGAAATGGTATGGCGGTGGGGTTAATCATGGACTCGGCTGCCATCGTAGAAAGCAAGGAAGGATCACTGTTAATGCTAACCTCCCCGATCGAAGTGTATAACCTAAGACACGATCCGCCACAAGGCCCCACATTCCATAAAAAACCATTTCCTTGCGATTCTGTTTTAGAGTGTGATCACGTCCTTTATAACACTCTGTGAGGGCGGCCCTATGACCACCGAAATCATCCCACCTCGTGGACTGTCTTGACCTCGTAATCCGGAAAGAGTTTCTTCACCCGCGGATCTACGCACTCATCAATGAGGATGCGCATTCAATGAGCTGACGATTCGCCAAATCCAGTAGCGCTGCGACCTGCTCGCGCGTAACGGCAGGGTACAGCCGTAGGAACTCGTCGACCGCTCAAGCGCTGGGGATTAACCCAGACTGCGGATTCGAGGTCGGCGCGCTGTGATGCGGTCATGAATCGATGGTGCGGATAAGAGGACTTGAACCTCCACTCCCTTGCGAGAACGTGGACCTGAACCACGCGCGTCTGCCAATTCCGCCATATCCGCTTGAGATGACGATTTCTATTATAACGTGGAAGAACGAAGTTCCAAAATCAGGCGCATGACCAGAGCTTCGATCTGTTCGGCGACGGCTTTGTAGACAGGCTCGGTCTGGCCAATGGGATCGCGCACGGGCCAATCGCGCACGCGGGCGCCGGGGGCGAGCGGCAACCTCTGGCCGCTCATATTGACGATCACGTCGAACTGCTCCCGTATGAGGATCTCCAGGCCTTTCGGAAACTGGTCGTCAATGCGGACGTTGCGTGCGGCGAGCACTAGTTTCGTGAGCGGCTGGACGATTGCGGCGGGGCTCAGACCGGCGCTGGCGGCGATCAGAATATCGCTTCCGTATGCGCGGGCGAATCCCTCCGCCATTTGACTGCGGCAGGAGTTGCCGATGCAGACGAACAGGACTCGCTTCTTGAGCCTTTGAATGGGCGCGGAGGGTGCCTGGGTATGGGCTCGCGCGGCGGGAGCATCGGTCCTGCGAGGACCACCCATGCGAGGACGAGCGCCGCGGAAACCTCCCGTTGTTTCTTTGCTCACGGCTCTTTGCTCACGGCTCTTTACTCACTGCGGCCTTGTACCAATCTAATGTTTTTCGCAGCCCGGCTTCAATGGTGAATTGCGGCGCGTGTCCTAACTCCGCGATCGCCGCGGTAGTGTCCGCCAGCGAGTGGCGCACGTCACCGGCGCGCGGAGGACCGTATTTCAGAGGGATTTCGACGGCCTCCATTTTCTGAAGCATCGACCAGAGTTCGTTCAGTGTGTAGCGGCCGCCATTGCCGGCGTTGAACATTTTGCCGGCGACACCGGGCGCGTCGGCCGCTTTCAGGCACAGGGCGGCGACGTCCTCCACATAAGTGAAGTCGCGCGACTGTTCTCCATCGCCGAAGATGGTGGGCGACGTACGCGCGATCAGATGCTTCATAAACAAACTGAGAATGCCGGAGTAGGCGCTGGACGGGTCCTGGCGCGGACCGTACACGTTGAAGAATCGGAGGGCAACGGTTTCGAGGCCGAAGCAGGAAGAATAGACCGAAGCGTAGAGCTCGCCCAAATACTTCTGCACGGCGTAGGGCGATTTCGGCTTGGCGGGCATGGTCTCGATTTTCGGAAGAGTCTCGCTATCGCCATAGGCTGAGGAGGAGGCGGCGTAAACCAGGCGGCGCACATTTCCTTTCACGGCCGCCTCATACACTTCGAACGTGCCGTTGATATTCACTTCGTGCGAGGGACGCGGGTGGTCGATGGACCTGGGGACTGACGGGATCGCGGCGAGGTGGAACACGGTATCGGCGCCAGCGATGACGGGAGCGATGGCCGCGGCGTCGCGAATATCGAGGATGTGCAGCTCGATCCGATCACGGAGATCGGCTAAATTTCTTACGTGGCCGCTGAGGAGGTTGTCGATCACCGCGACTTGCGCGCCGGAGTCGATCAAGGTCCTTACCAGCGTCGAGCCGATGAAGCCCGCGCCGCCTGTCACAACATATTTTTTCATTCCTGTTTGGCCATTTCCCCGTTCAAATAGTCGATCGATTCGCGCGCGATTCTTTCCGCGCCGAAGGAAAAATCAAAGGCTTCGAGTGAGACCCAGCCCTGGTAGCCGAGGCGCTTTAAGGTCCTCAACACGGGCTTAAAATCATAGTCCGCCATACCGGGATGCCTGCCGTCCACCTCGTTGACGTGCACGTGGCGGATGACATCGAAATATTCTTCGATGAGTGCGGCGTGCGGCTCGGTTTCATCCACAGCGTTATGCGTGTCGAACATCGTTTGAATGGCGGGACTGCGGATCTGGCGCACGATCGAGGCGGCTTCAGCAAGGGTGTTCACCACATTCGATTGTTCCACGGGCAGCGCTTCGACCAGGATCGTCACGCCGCGTTGTTCGGCCTGAAGGGCGACGGTCGACAAACCGTCGATGTAGCGCACGGTTGCTTCGGGGATGGTGGCTCCGTCGACCGTCGAGCGTTGAACCGGCGATCCGAAAACCATCACTCCGTTAGGCCCCAGATCCGCGCACAGGTCAATCAAATCGCGAATGTGCTGCCAGCTTTTCTTGCGCAGAGCGACATCGGGAGTCGTGACGTGCAGACCTTTGGGAGAAACCATCAGCCAGTGGAGACCGACGAAGGTGAGGCCTTCGGATTTCAAGATGTCTCGATACTCGATGCGCTGGGGCGGCGAAATATCAGAGGGATTTTCGGCAAGCGTGAAGGGCGCGATTTCGAGTCCGGTGTATCCAGTGGAACGGGCGAACCTGGCCGCGTCGGCGAAGGACCATCCTTGAAAGATTTCGTTGCAGATGGCGTGGCGCATGAGAGGGAGGCTCACTTTAGTGTAAAGGTTGGCATCAGGAGATCGCTCCCTGCGGTCGCGGCTCGGTAGGCAACGGATCGAATTTTAGAGAACATGAACAATTTTTGGGGCGGCCGCGGGCGGACCGGTCAGGCTGCGGGGGAGATCGGAAAAACGGGAGCGGGTGATGAGAGACGCCAGCGCGCGGCGATCGAACCTCGCGAGGTCCTCGACCGCCGCTCGAAACGCCGCAGTGTCCGCGTTCACGCAGCCGACCACTGTTTGATTGTTGACGATCATGCCGAGAAACGGCACCGGGCCCGCGCCATTTGGGGCTCCCAGCACTACCATCACGCCGAGGGGCGGCATTTGCTCTAACGCGAATAACGCTGCTTCGGTGGAACCGGTGGCCTCGATCACAATGTCCGCCGAGCCTTTTAATCCCGGCTCGTAGGCGATGTCCTGAAGCCGCAGTATCGCGGCGCGAGGATGGTCGGCCGGTTCGAGCGACTGCACCCGAACCGCGTATCCACGAGCTTTCAACGCCATCGCCGCGAGCATCCCGATGGGGCCGAGCCCCAGAACGAGTGCCGTTTGCGGTTCCCCTTGATGCACCGCCAAGGCGCGGACGATGGCTTTCTCGGCGACGCTGAGCGGTTCGACGAGCACGCCGAAATCGACCAGCTTGAGCGGCACGCGAACCAGATCCTCTTCGGTATCGACGGCGCGCTGCGTAAAATATCCGTGGAGCCGGAAGATTCCGCGCTCGCTGTATCGTCCGCTGATGCAGAGGTCGCGGCGGCCGCGGGCACAGGAGCCGCACACAGGCTTGCACGCCCGGCGCACCATGGGCACGACCCAATCGCCGCAGTTGAGAGACTTCACGCCGTTGCCCGTCTCCATCACCTGACCGAGCGCCTCATGCCCCAGCACGAGCCGGGTTTCGCCGAGCGGAGGGGCTCCCAGTTGAAAGGACGCGAGAGCGCGATCGGTACCGCAGACGCCTACTTCGTGCACGCGATACAGAACGTCTCGATTGGCGAAAAATTCGGGAGCATCGAGCTCGCTCCAACCAAGCGTGCGCGCTTCGAAATCCAGCGCGAGGGCTTTCATACTCCCTTGGTAGCGACCGCGATTAACGACAGGCCTTTCCACGGCAACAAACCATCGATGCGGCGCCAGATCCAAACGGTTTTATCGAACAGCTTCAGCGAAAATTTATTGATGCGAGTGCGGCCCAGCATCTTGCCGAAAACCCACCAGGAGACGGCGCCGATTTTATTCATTTGATAAAACCGGTCCACGCGGAGGCCGGTTTCTTCGAGCATCGCCCGCAGTTCACCGGCGGAAAAGCGGCGTTTGTGACCGAGGGCCCGGTCGAGCGATCCGTACAACGCCGGTCCTTGCGGCACCAGTACGATGGCCACGCCGCCTGGCTTCAAAATGCCGGCGAGCTGGGTGAGAACTGTGGCAGGACTGTCCACCGATTCGAGCAGGTTCACGCACAACGCGCTCTCAAAATTTTCTTTCCACGGTTCGTAATCGCCAGGATTTTCGGGATCGAGCTTGCAGACGGTCACGCTCGGGGTTCTTAAGAAACGATTTCGCAGCGCATGCAGATAGAGGGGATCTTTTTCCCCCGCGACATATTCGAGCTTGCGGGCCATCAGGCGGCCGGTGAGATTTCCGAGTCCGGCGCCCGCCTCGAACACGGTATCGCCAAGATGCGGACGCAGAACGCGAGTCAGCCAGCTCAGGTATTGAGGCGTGCCGGTGAGGCTGTTCAGCAAACCCCGGCCGTAGCTGGCGACGTAGAGATCGTCCACCACCCAGAAATGCAGGATCACGCCGAGCGCCTTCACGCCGTCTTTCCAACCGATTTTTTTTCCCTCTTCGTAAGTGCGCCCATGATAGCTGATGGGCACTTCATAAACGCGCAGCTTGCGTTTGGACGCCTTCATCGTGATTTCCGGCTCGAAGCCGAAGCGATTGGAGCGGATGGGAATGCTCTTCAAAAGATCGGTGCGGAAAACCTTGTAACACGTCTCCATGTCGGTGACGTTCAGGTTGCTGAACATGTTCGACACGAGCGTGAGGTACTTGTTGATCATGGAATGCCAGAAGGGCAGCACGCGCGATTGCTCCCCGACCAGATATCGGGAGCCGAACACGGCATCGGCGCGGCCGTCGAGCAGAGGGCGCATCAGCTTGACATACTCCGACGGATCGTATTCGAGGTCGGCATCCTGGACCAGGCAAAAATCGCCCTGCGCGTTTTCAATGGCCGTGCGAACGGCCGCGCCTTTGCCTTGATTCACCTCGTGGCGATGCAAGCGAATTCGCGGATCACTGGCGGCAAGACGGGTCAGGATGTCGGAGGTGCCGTCGGTGGAGCAATCGTCGATAATGATCAGCTCGCGATCCATATTCTCAGGAAGGGGCGCTGCGAGGACCAGAGAAAGACTCCGCTCCACAACCGTACGTTCGTTATAGACCGGAATCAGGATCGAAAGAAGCATGCAATTCCATAAGTATAATTGGGTTTGACCTCCGAACCCTTGCTTGAGACAAATCTCGCCGGCTTCAAGCTGCGCGCGCGCGGGAAAGTGCGCGATATTTACGAAGACGGCGCTCAGCCGGACGGCACTAATAAAAACGGCGACCGCCTGTTGATTGTCGCGACCGACCGAATTTCGGCGTTCGATTATATCCTCGCCACAGGCATTCCCGGCAAAGGGCGCGTGCTGACGCAGATGACGTTGTTCTGGCTCGACTTTCTGCGCGGCATTGTTCCGAATCACTTAATCGGCACTGACGTCAGCGCGCTGCCTCCGGAATTTGAAGGCCGCTCGATGTGGGTAAAGAAGGCGCAAATGTTCGACGTCGAATGCGTCGCGCGCGGCTATTTATCGGGGTCCGGATGGAAGGATTATGTGCGCACCGGCGCCCTCTGCGGGATTCCGTTACCAGCGGGACTGCGCGAAAGCGACATGCTTCCCAAGCCGATTTTCACGCCCGCGACCAAGGCGCAAAGCGGCCACGATGAAAACATTTCCTACGAGACCGTAGTGAACCTGATTGGCGCGGAAACCGCGTCGCGCCTTCGCGATCTGACCCTGGCGATCTACAAAAAAGCGGCGGAATATGCGCGATCCCGCGGCATCATCATCGCGGACACGAAATTCGAATTTGGCGTCGTAAATGGGGAAATCGTTCTCGCCGACGAAGTTCTGACGCCCGATTCCTCCCGCTTCTGGCCCGCGGAAACGTATTCGCCGGGCGGCGCGCAGCCTTCCTACGACAAACAATTCGTGCGCGATTATCTGGAATCGATTCGATGGAACAAGCAGCCTCCCGCGCCCTCCCTGCCTGACGACGTGGCGAGGCGAACGAGCGAAAAATATAAAGAGGCGTACCGCACCCTGTCGGGAAAATCGATATGAATCTGCTCGACCTGTTGTTAGTGGTGATCGTCGCATGCTCCGTCGCGGCCGGATTTGTGGCCGGTTTCGCGCGCGTCGGCATCGGATTCATCGCGGCGGTTTCCGGCTTGCTTTTTGGTTTTTGGTATTACAACGTACCCGCGGCGTGGCTGCACGAGCACTGGAAGATGTCAGCGGACGCTGCCAATATGCTGGGATTTTTCGCCGTTTTTCTAATGTTCGTCATCGCCGGCGCAATGATCGGCAAGCTGATCTCGAAGCTGTTCAAGTGGACTGGACTCAATTGGCTCGATCGACTGCTGGGCGGCATTTTCGGACTGGTACGCGGTGCCTTGCTGGCCGTGATTTCGGTCGCGGTCATCATGGCGTTCACACCGAAGCCCTTGCCGCCGTGGATGGTGGGCTCGGAAGTTTTGCCCTACGTCCTCGATGCATCGAACCTCTGCTCCAAGCTCGCGCCGAACGCGGTGAAGGAAGCGTTTCGAGACAGCATGTTCGAAATCCGCAAGCTGTGGGAAGAAGAGCTGCAAAAAAAACAGAAGAAACAGGAAAAGCTCAAGAAGGCCGACAGTTGAACGAACTTCTAATATTCGATCTTGACGGCACCCTGATTGACTCCAAGCGCGATCTCGCCGATTCCGTGAATGCGATGCGCGTCCATCTCGGGGAGCCGCATCTCACCGACGAAACGGTTTATTCTTACGTCGGGAATGGCGCGCCCGTGCTGGTAAGGCGAGCTCTGCCGGGCCGCGATGAAGAAGAGATCGAGCGCGGGCTGCGATTTTTTCTGGAGTACTATCGCGATCACATGCTGGATGCGACGACCCTCTATCCGGGCGTCCGCGAAGGGCTCGACGAATTACTCGCGGCCAACGTGAAGATGGCCGTGCTGACCAACAAGCCGGTACGGTTCAGCGAGCATCTGATCAAAGGGCTCGGACTCCAAGAACACTTTTTTCGCATCTATGGCGGCAATAGTTTCGTGGAAAAGAAGCCGCATCCGAAAGGCATCGAGCTGCTGATGGAGGAGGCCGGCATGGGACGCGCGCAGACAATCATGGTGGGGGATAGCGCCGTCGATGTGATGACCGCCCGCAACGCGCAAGTGCGCGCCTGCGGCGTCAGTTGGGGATTTCAGCCGGAGACGTTCGCCGAGGCGCCGCCCGACTTCGTCATCGACGATTTGAGCGAGCTGGTCGGCATGGTGATCCCGGACTGATCGGCCAAAACCAGGGCGGCAGCGTAGCCTACAGGAGCGTCGACTGCGTGCAAGGACCATCCCTCCGCGCCGCGCAGCAGAGTTGCCGGCTCATCGGGCGCGAGCGTTACATCGAAGCTATTCAGCTCCAGCGACACGCCCATGCCGCACGCCTTGATGTACGCTTCCTTCCTGGTCCAGCATCGGAAAAACGCGTTACACTGGTCCCCGAGGGGAAGCGCCCGCAGCGTCGCGACTTCGTAAGGTGAAAAGAAACGCTCCGGAATTTGCTCATCCGAGAACGATGGATCAATCCGCTCGATGTCGCAACCGACTTCCCTTCCCCGCGTAATCGCGATCATCGCCATACCGTGCGAGTGCGAGACGTTAAACCGGATATCCGAGCCGTCGATCATCGGCTTGCCAAAGGAGCCGTAGACGAATGGCACACGCGCGGGCGCGAGGTGCAACGTCGCCGCGAGTAATTCGCGAAGAGATCCGCGGCACACGATGAATCGATGGCGATCGCGATCGAAGTGGAAGCGTGCGGCGCGATCGCGTTCTTCCGGGGACAAAAGATCGGCCAGTTCTTTTAGGCGCCCTTCTTCCGCATCGAGAGAAACGTAGTGAATGTCCACTTCAGCCTGCACGTCTGATCACCATCACGTTATCGCGCAGGCTGTTTTTTATACATTTGGCGAGCGCTTTTACATGAGGTTCTTCGAACATCGTCAGGTGGTCGCCGGGGACGTCGCGGACTTCGATGTTGCCTTGTTTTAGGTGCTCCGCCCAACTCTGTTCCATATCGCGCACTTGAGGGCGAGCGGCGGGTTGAATCGCCAGAACGCGCGCTTGAACCGGGCCTGGACGATAGGCGACCGCCGCGGCGAGCAGGGCAAGATCGAAAGCAGTCGCTTGTTCCGGCGCACGGTTGAACGCGGCCCTCAGGAATCCTTGCATACGCTTCAGCGTATACGAGAAAAAACCGCCGATGCTCGCATGCAGCATCTGGCGCAGGTGGAACGCCGTTTTACTGGCTATCATGCGTACCTTCGGAATCGCGCAATAGTGCGCTGGATTCACCGCGTCCAGCATCACCACCAATGCCACTTCCTGGCCTGCCTCCATCAACTGCGACGCCACTTCGTACGCCAGCAATCCGGAGATACACCAGCCGCCGATATGATACGGGCCGTGCGGCTGCGCGTTGCGGATCGTGCTCACCAGCTCCGCGGCGAACTCGGGAAACGAACGGTACGAGTACTTTTGATCGGCGCTTTCCAAGTCCACTCCGAGAAAGGGGCGGTTGATATCGAGATGCATCGCCAGCGGCCGGAGCAGAGGGCCGCCGTGAATCCAGAACAGCGGTTCGCGCGCTCCCTTCGGCTGCAGATTAATGGTGCCGGGCATGTGAGACATTGAAGATACGTCCGCCAGCAGCTCCGCCAGGCGGGAGATAGTCGGCGCTTGAAACACCGCGGCCATCGAGAGACGCTGATCGAACTCCGCCTCTATCTTGCGCAGTAATTTCGCCACCAGAAAAGAGTGGCCGCCGAGATCGAAAAAGTTGTCGTCGATGCCGATTGGGCGCGCGTCAGCCCTCGTTCCAACCGCCAGCACCGACTTCCAGATCGCGGCCAACTTGCGCTCCGCTTCATTGCGCGGAGCCGCGGAGGGAATCGCGATGTCCTTTCCGGCGCCCGAAGGCTCCGGCAATGCGTTGCGATCCAGCTTTCCGCTCGGCGTGAGAGGCAACGCATCAAGCGTGACGAAGCGCGCGGGAATCATATAATCGGGCAGTTTTTGCGCCAGGAATCGGCGTAAATCGCCGTCAGGCGATCCGGCGATGTAGGCGGCGATGCTCAGGTTTCCGGACGCGTCGGGCCACGCGCGCACCGCGGCCGCGCGTACATCGTCATGCTCCAGCAAAGCTGCTTCAATCTCGCCCGGCTCAATCCGGAAGCCGCGGATCTTGATCTGATTGTCGACGCGGCCCATACATTCGATCGTCCCGTCGGGCATCCGGCGGGCCAGATCGCCGCTGCGGTAAAGGCGCTGATTTATTTTAAACGGATGTGGCAGAAAACGTTCTTCGGTGAGTTCCTCGCGGCGCAGATATCCACGCGCCACGCCCGCGCCGCCGATGTAAAGTTCGCCCGATGCTCCGATGGGCGCGAGCTTCAAATGCGCGTCTAGAATATAAACTTCGGTGTTGTCGATGGGATGGCCGATGGGCACCGGACCCGCGCCTGACGCCACCCGATGCACCGCCGACCAGACCGTAGTCTCCGTCGGGCCATAGAGATTCCACAGTTCCGCGACGCGCGGCAGCAGTTGCTCGGCCAAGTCACGAGTCAGCGCTTCACCTCCGCAGAAGGCGCGGAGATTTTGTTGTCCCGGCCATCCGGCGTCGATCAATCCGCCCCAGGCGGCAGGCGTTGCCTGGAGAACATTGCACTTGGATTCGAGCAGGCGCTCCCTCAATCGCTGCGGATCGCGCGCGTCCTCGCGACTGGCGATTACCAGGCGTCCGCCGGAGATCAACGGAAGATACAGCTCCAGCTCGGCGATGTCGAACGAGAACGTGGTGACCGCAAGTAGTGCGTCGGAGGCGATGAATCCGGGCTCACGCTGCATGGACAGCAGCAGATTGACCAGCGCCCGGTGATGAATCTCAACACCCTTCGGACGGCCGGTGGAACCGGAGGTGTAGCGTACATACGCGAGATCTTCCGCGCAACAGGGGGCCGTGCGCATGTGTTTTTCAGCGCCCTCTTCATCCTGTGTTTCATCGCAAAACATAGTTTGAGCAGCCGCCGGCAATTGTCCTATAAGCGCACGCGTGGCCAACAGCAGCGGCACCCGCGCGTCTTCCATCAGATACTCAAGGCGATCTTTCGGGAACCCCGGATCGAGCGGCAGATACGCTCCGCCCGCCTTCCACACCGCCAGCGGCGCAATCGCCAGATCCAGCGTTCGCTCGACACACAATGCGACCAGGCTCCCCTGCGTCACGCCCGCGCTGCGTAAACGATCCGCCAGGCGACTCGCACGCTGGTTTAACTCGGTGTACGTCAAACGCACGCCAGCGGCCTCCACGGCTATTGCGTGCGGCGTGCGCGCCACCTGTTGCTCGATCAGCTCATGGACCGTTTTGGGGGGAATCTGGCGATCGGTTTCGTTCCAGCCTGCGCGCAGTTGATGTTCCTCGTGCGCGGTCAGCATCGTCAGATCGCACAGCCTGGCCGCAGGACGATCCGCCGCCGATTTCAGCAGCGTCAGCCAATGTCCCGTCATGCGATCGATTGTCCCCTCATCGAACAGATCCGCGCTGTAGACAAATTTCGCGCTCATGCTCTCGGGCCGCTCATCGATTTCCAGATACAGATCGAGTTTGGTGAAACCGGTGGCAGTATCCATCTGCGTCAGGTTCCATTGAGGATCGATAACCGCGGTTCCCGCCGGTTTCATCGATAACGTGGCTTGAAAGAACGGACGCCTGGTGGACTCGCGCTTCAATTCGAGATTGCGAATGAGGCGATCGAACGGCACGTCGCTGTTGGCGAGCGCGCCCAGCACCGTATCTTTCACCTGCGCAAGATATTCGCGAAATGTCATCTCGCCCGACGGATGCGTGCGCAGCGCCAGAAAGTTGAGGAACAGCCCCATCATCTTTTCGAACTCGGGACGCCGCCGCATATCGGAAACGCCGCCCACCAGAATGTCCCGCTGCCCGGAATAACGATGGAGCAGCGTTTTAAAGGCCGCCAGCAGGAACATGTAGGGAGTCACGCCTTCGGCGCGGCTGGCGGCCTTGATCGCCGCGGTCAAATCCGCGGACAGCGCGAACGCCTTCATCGAGCCCCGATAAGAATACACCGCTGGACGCGGACGGTCCGCGGGCAACTGCAATTCCGGCAGCTCCCCCGCGAGTTGTCCGCGCCAGTAACTGGTTTGGCGCTCCACCGACGCGTTGGCCAGCATCCGCTTCCCCCACAGCGCGAAATCGGCGTACTGATAACGCGGCTCGGGAAGCGGCGAATCCTCGCCCGCGGAGAAAGCGGAATATATCGCCGCCAACTCCGGCAACAATACCTGGTCGAGCGCCACGCCGTCGAAAATGATGTGATGCAGCGTCACATAGAGGCGATGATATTCCGGCTCCATCTTTACCAGGCACGCTCGGATCAGCGGGCCCCTGCCCAGATCGAACAGGCGGCGCGCAGCGGTCACCGCTGTCCGGTTAGCCTCTTGTTCGCGCTGTTGTTTTTCTAATTTCGACAGATCCAAGAAGGGGATCTGAATCGTAAGTTGGTCGTGAACGGCCTGCACGATTTCGTTATCCACCTGCGCGAACGTCGTCCGCAGGATTTCGTGGCGGCGTATCACTTCGTGGAAGGATCGGATGAGAACTTCGCGGTCCAGCGCGCCGCGATGGTGAATCGTCACCGGCTCGTTGTAAGCCGGCTCCGACGCGGCCATCTGCGAGGACAGCCAGATCACGTGCTGATCGGGCGCGAGTGGAATCGTAGTCCCGGCCGCGCGTGGCTCCAGCGGAGCCTCGCGGTTTTGCCGCGCCGCTTCTCCGCGCAATAATTTCTCCAGAAGACGCCGCTTGGCGCTGGACATCTGATCGGGAACCGTCATGTTTACGATACCGTCGAAAGTTCGCACTGCTTCTGCGCGTTTGCCGTCACATCAAAACGAACCGGCAGCGCTCGCAACCCTCGGAGGCCGAGATTTTCGCGCCACTCCAAAGGAGCGCTCGTAAGCTCGATTTGCAGCAGCCTGCGCAGCAGCGTCGAAAACGCGATCTGTCCCTCCATCCGCGCTAGCGTTGCGCCGAAACAAAAATGCGCGGCCCATCCGAACGCCAGATGGCGATTGTCTTCTCTCTCGACATCGAGTCTGTCCGGATCTGGAAAGCGTTCCGGGTCGCGATTCCCCGCGCCCATCACCGCGATCACCGACTGCCCTTTCAGAATCTGTTTCCCGCCCAGCATCGTATCTTCGGGCGCAATCCGAGCCGTATGCTGCACCGGACTGTCCAGGCGCAATAACTCCTCCACCGCCGAAGGGATCAGCGACAAGTCCGCCGTCAGACGCGCCAGCTGTTCCGGATGCCTGAGCAGAATCAGCAATCCGTTGCCGATCAGGTTCGTAGTCGTCTCCTGTCCCCCGACCATGGTCAGAATCGAGTTCGCGATGACCTCTTCTTCGGTGAGCCGGCCGCCGTCCACCTCCGCGGTCATTAGAGAATAAATCAAACCTTCGCTGGGCCGTTTCTCTTTTTCGCGAATCGCCGCGCGAAAGTACATGGTCATTTCCTCGAGGCTATCCAGCAGCCGCGGCGCCCGTCCGGCATTGTGCTGAAGATTCCCCAGCATCTCCGCGAAGTCGCCCGACCAGTCTTTCAGCTGCACATAATCGGCCGTGGGCACGCCCAGCATTTCCGCCGTCACGATGGCGGGAAACGGCTCCGCAAAATCGCCGATCACGTCCATTTCGCCGCGCTCGCGATTCAATATCCTTTCGATCAATCCCTCCGCGATTTCGTGAATGTGGACGCGCAGCATCTCCACTCGCCGCGGAGAAAACGCCGCCGCCGCCAGTCCGCGCAACCGCGAGTGCGCCGGCGCATCCATGAACAGCAACTGCTTCAGCATCACGCGAGCGATCGGATTCAGCCCGTCGCAGCCCATTCTGCTCAACTGCTCCGGCGTCCGGATGCGATCGGCCGAAAATCGATGCAGCACGGTGACCGCGTCCTGATACCTCGTCACAATCCATGCGTGCAGAAACGGATCCCAGTGCACCGGATCCTGTTCGCGCAGCCGCCGATATAACGGATACGGATCGGCCAGCACAGCCGGATCAAGCAACTGGTACAAGCTCAGGCTGGTGTCCATTACCGCATCTCCATCTGCGCCAGCAGGCGCCCCGCCTCTTCTTCGCTCATCGCGTCCAGCGTTTCGACCAACTGCCGCTCGATCTCATCGGCGAGCTTCCCCACCGTCTGCGCCGTGAATAAATCCCGCAGCGTCAGCGTCACCCCGAATCTTTCTTTCGCCCGCAACACCAGTTGCGTTCCCAGCAGGGAATGCCCGCCGAGCATAAAAAAATTGTCGTCGAGTCCCACCCGTTCGACGTCCAGTAGCTCCGCCAGTATCGAGGCCATCTGTATCTCGACCGCCGAGTCCGGGGCCCTGTAGGCCATCGTGTCCAGCGCGTTTTCAGCGGCGGGCGCGGGCAACGCGCCTCGGTCCAGCTTCCCGTTCGATGTCAGTGGCAGCGCCCCAAGCTTCACGAAAATCGAAGGAATCATGTACTCCGGCAACTCCCGCGAAAGAAATTCGCGCAGCTCGATGCTCCCCGGAGCCATACCCGGCGCGGGCACAATGTACGCCGCGAGCTGCTTGTTGCAGTTCACTCCCACCGCCGCCACCGCCGCCGTCGCGACCTTGGGATGACGCGCCAGTACGCTCACAATCTCATCCGGCTCGATGCGATTCCCGCGAATCTTTTCCTGATGGTCCGCGCGCCCGTGAAACGCAATCTGCCCATCCGGCAAAAGCTCGCCTAGATCGCCTGTGCGATACATTCTTCCGCCCTGAATATTAAGGAACCGCTCCGCCGTCAACTCCGGCCGATTCCGGTAGCCCCGCGCCACGCCGGTCCCGCCAATGTAAATTTCTCCCGTCTCGCCCGGTCCCACCGGCTGCCGATTTTCGTTCAACAGATGAATCCGCATGTTCGCGATCGCCGAGCCTATGGAAGGTTTCCCGCAAATCGAAGTCGGCTTCACCACGCCCGAAGTGGCCACCACCGTGCACTCCGTCGGCCCGTAATTGTTTATCAGTTGAAACGGCAGCCCCGCCACCGGATGCGTGTGCAGCGTGTCAGCCCCCGTCAGTAGAAAACGCAATGTGGTCGTCGGCCACGTTGACTGAAACATCGGCTCCGCCAGCGCCGTGGGCACAAATGAAATCGTCACGCCCTCCGCCGTCAGCCAATCGCGTAATAAATCCGGCGACGTGCGCGTAGCCTCGTCGGCCAGCGTGACACAAGCCCCCGCGCTCAAGTAAGGCCACAACTCCCACACCGCCGCGTCGAACGCCAGCCCGGCGATATGGGACGCCCGATCCGCCGCCGTGATCCCAAACGCCCTCCGGTGCCAGAACACCAGATTGAGCAGATTCCCATGCGTCACCTCGACGCCCTTCGGCCGCCCTGTCGACCCCGACGTATAAATGACGTACGCCAGATTTTCGCGCGTGATCGATCCCCCGGCAACGCCCGAAGTCTCGCGTAGTACCTCGACCGCGAGGCCCCCGGAAATTATCATCGCCGCCCGGGCATCCTCAAGCACAAACGTCCGCCGATCCTCGGGCCACTCCAGATCAACCGGGAGATAAGCCCCGCCCGCCTTCCAAATCGCGAGCGCGGCGATCACATAATCGAACGACCGCTCGATCCCAATCCCCACCACCACTTCCGGTCCCACCCCAAGGGTCCTCAACCGCACAGCCAACGCCTCCGCACGCGCCTCCAGCTCCGCATAACGAAGCCGGCCAGACCCCATCCGAAGCGCCGTCGCATCGGGTGCCTCCGCTGCGGCAGCAGCGATGAGCTGCGGCAAACAATCCTTCCGAACGATATGTGTATGCATGGGCGTGACTAGAGAATACGTCTCCGCCTATGACCAACCAATGGAGTATCAGTACCGAATCGCCCCCACTCCGACGCCTAGCCTGACGGTTCTATACGCGCCGGGAAAGAGGGGTACTTCAAGCTATTTAACTGCAGGCGCAGGTCCAGTGGACGCCATTGCGGCGATTGGCTACTTCTTCCCGATCTCCGGCATCGCATGCCGGTACTGCCCCGCGAAAATTTCCGCGAACACGCCCAGCATCGGCTGATGCACCAGCGAATTATCGGCCAGCATGTGCGGACCCCTTAAATGGAATGGCCCCCCGTGCATATCGCCGCACGTCCCGCCCGCTTCGCGCACCAACAGTACCCCCGCCGCCATGTCCCACGGGTTCAATCCGAACTCCCAGAATGCGTCCAGCCGTCCGCACGCCACGTACGCCAGGTCGAGCGCCGCCGCGCCCGCCCGCCGCACTCCATGCGACATCATCGCCAGTTGATAGTAGAAATGCACGTTCACGTTCTCATGCCGCTTGCGCGAAGGAAACCCGGTTGCCACCAGTGCGTCCTCCACTCGCGCGACCTTCGATACGTGAATGCGCCGGTTATTCAGATACGCGCCGCCGCCTGCCTCCGCCGCGAACATTTCATCGTGGATCGGATGGTACACCACGCCCGCAATCAGCTCCCCCGCGCGTTCCACTGCCAGCGTCACGTTGAACATCGGGAACCCATGCGCGAAGTTCGTCGTCCCGTCCAGCGGATCCACATACCATGTGCATTCCGACGACCCTTGCTGTCCCCCGCCCTCTTCGGCCACAATCGAATGCGTCGGAAAATGACTGCGCAGCCGCTCCACAATCAGCCGTTCACTGGCGCGATCCGCCTCCGTGACCAGGTCGTAATCGCCTTTTAGCTCAAACCCGATGCCACGGGAATGATAGCTCGCAATCAGTGCGCCGGCCTCGCGCGCAATGCCGGCTGCTGTTTCCAGAAATTCGGCCATTAGCTCAATTCATACAGATATTTGATGTCGTGCTTGAACAGGAAAAGATTCGGCTCCCCGTTGCGGGTGATGCGAATAAAATTGGCGTCGTAAAATTCCACCACGCCGTCCACTTCCTGGTTGTCGCTCAACCGGACGCGCACCGGAACGCGATCGTCGATCAGGTGCCGAAGATACTTCACCTCTTCAAACGTCTGATCGGGGGCTTTTGCTTGGCTGATTTTTCCGGGCACTTTACAGGAGGCTCTTTAAGGCAGTACATCTCCATAATAGCCAGTCCGCGTCGAAGCCCGCAAATCCGCGCGCTTCACATCCACCTTCACCGGACGAAATCGAGGCGGCTCCGGCGGCAGATTCCTCGGATAGTAGCCGATCATATACTGCGTGCGCAAGTCCAGCAGAATTTCAGCGAAGGCCTTGTCCAATTCCGCGAAATTCGAGGGGTAAAAAACACGCCCGCCCGTGTTGGACGCGAACTGCATCAGCGTGTGCTCGCCTCCAATATTGCGCCCCGCATCGTTGGTAATCGGCACCACGATAATCGGATAGATCACCGCGTCGGCCTTCTGCGCGGCCTCCAGCGCATCATGGTATTTCCAATGGCTGGTGGTGTCGCCTCCATCGCTCACGATCACCATCACGTGGCGCCCGTCGCGTCCCTGCAAGTCGTGCCCCGCGAAATGCACCGCGTCGTAGAGCGATGTTCCCGCCGTCGGCTTGATCCTCCCGAGCTGCGCCTCAAGCTGATTCAAGTTGCGCGTGAAGACATGCATCACGCTCACATCGTAGTTGAACGAATACAGCGCAGCCATGTCTTTCGAGTTGCCTTCCTTGAGAAGTGCCTTGAAAAACTTGCCTATCGAAGCAGTCTCGTAATGGATGTCTTTGAGCGTCGATCCACTCGCATCCACCATTACCGAAACCGAAAGCGGCTGCGTGGTCTGGTGCTCAAATACAGCAACCTCCTGCTTCACACCGCAATCGTAAATATCAAATTCATCGCGACGGAGCGAGCCGACCAGCTCCCCCGCCTGAGTCTTCACGCTGACCAGCAGCCGCACCAGATTCACATTCGTCTTGAACGTAGATTGCGCCGCCAGCGTCAGCGTCAGTAATAAGACGGCGCAGCCCATCGCTACCGAGCCGCGACCACAGGGAGCGATCCGTCTCACGACCCCGCCTTCACCACGGAGTCATCCCATTCCCCGTCGACCCATACCTCTCCATCCGCGAAATATTCTTTCTTCCACACCGGCACCAGCCGCTTCAATCTATTAATCCCTTCGAGCGCCGCCTCAAACGCCGGCCTGCGATGCGGCGCCGTCGCGATCACCACCACGCTGGTTTCGCCGATCTCGACGCGCCCCAAACGGTGCACCATCGCAATACGGCTGATTTCGTAGGAGCGGACAATCTCGACGCCAATCTCCGCCATCGTCTTCACCGCCATCGGCTCGTAGCATTCATAGTCGAGATAGCGCGTCGCCCGGCCCTTGGTATTGTTGCGCGTCACGCCTTCGAAGGTGACAATCGCGCCGTCTTCGCCTTTGAGAATTCTCCTCGCGACCTCCGATGCATCAATACGCTCGCGAGTCAGCGCAAAAATATGGTCGTCCGACCCTCCGCTCACCGGCGGCAGAAACGCCAACTCGTCGCCATCCGACAAGGGCGCGGAGGGCGCGCAAAATTTCTGATTCACCGCCAGTACAATACTCTTAGACATCTCGCCCAGAAGGGGAAATCGGACAGCATAATATTCAAACACAGTCGCCGCATGCCCGCCATCGGGGACCTCAATCGAGTCCTCTCGCAGGCCAGTCACGTCACGCAAAACTCCAAAAAACAGGACACGGATACGCACTTGCTGTCATACTAACAGACCGTTCCCGTAATACTTTGGTTTCATCAGTTTCACACAGACTAGAATCTGTACCACCGGTCACAAAGCATGTCTTGTGGGGCGGCCAATCTGGGCTGCAGCCGCCTTCAGGCGGCTCTTCGAGCCATCCTGACGCGAACCCACCAGGTAGCAAGCCCACCGCACGGAAGAGCACTCTGACTTCTGCTTGCTTATCCGCGTTCATCCGCGTTCATCGGCGGCCAATATTGTTTTCCCCGTTAGGCCAACCCTCTACACTGGAAGCCTGATGGAATCCATAAATACCCAGCTTCGCGTCCGCTACTCCGAGACCGATCAGATGGGCGTCGTTTACCACGCCAACTACATCGTCTGGATGGAAGTCGGCCGCGTTGAATATTTCCGCGCCCGCGGCATCCGCTATCGCGATATGGAGCGCGACGAAGGCATCCTGCTGGTGGTCGTTGAAGCGCACTGCCGCTATCATTCGCCCGCCCGCTACGACGAGGAGGTCACCATCCGCACCTGGATTGAGGAGGCCAACGCCCGCATGATCCGTTTTGGTTATGAAATCATCGATTCCTCCACCGCATGCCATCTGGCAACCGGAGAAACCAAGCACATCTTCTGTGGCCCCGATCATAAGCCCAAAAAGCTACCTGACAAGTACCGGGCGTCATTTGGGATCGGGGAAAATTTGGCAGCGCCAAATTTGACAAAATCAATGTGATGAGCACACTTTCGATCCGCGACCTGAACTTGCAAGGGAAGCGCGTCTTCATGAGGGTGGATTTTAACGTCCCGCTCGCACCCGGCGGAAAAGAAATCTCGAGCGACAAACGCATCAAGGCATCGCTCCCCAGCATCCAGTACGCGCTCGATCACGGCGCAGGCGTGATCCTGGCCAGCCATCTCGGCCGCCCGAAGGGCAAACCGAACCCGGAAATGAGCTTGTCTCCTGTAGCAGTTCGCCTTGGCGAACTGCTGAAAAGACCAGTAAAAATGGCCCCCGACTGCATCGGTCCCGAAGTCGAAGCCATACTGCCGCAGCCCGGCGAAGTTCTGCTGCTCGAGAATCTCCGCTACCACGCCGAGGAAGAAAAAAACGATCCCGAATTCTCGAAAAAGCTAGCCGCGCTGTGCGACGTCTATATCAACGACGCGTTCGGGTCCGCTCATCGCGCCCACGCCTCCACCGTCGGCATGATCCCTTTTGTCAAGGAAGCCGCCGCGGGATTGCTCATGGATAAAGAGCTGGAATATCTGGGCAAAGTTACTAAGAATCCCGCTCGCCCCTGCGTCGCGATTCTCGGTGGCGCGAAAGTGTCGGACAAAATCGAGGTGATTCAGAATCTCATGAAAGTGGTCGACCGGCTCTTGATCGGCGGCGCCATGGCTTATACATTCTTGCGCGCCAAAGGCGAGGGCATCGGCAAATCGCTGGTCGAAGACGACAAACTCGATCTCGCGCGGCAGTTGATGGCCGAAGCGGGAGATAAATTGCTGCTGCCGGTCGATCACGTGGTAGCTTCGGAATTTAAAGCGGGCGCGGACAATGAGATAGTCGATCGCGTGCCGGATGGTAAAATGGGACTCGACATCGGCCCCAAAACCGTCGCAGCGTTTTCAAAAGTCATCGCCGGCGCGAAAACCATCATTTGGAACGGTCCCATGGGCGTCTTCGAAATGCCTCCGTTCGACAAAGGAACTGTGGCCATAGCGAAGGCCGTCGCCGGATCGGGGGCCATCAGCGTGGTGGGCGGAGGTGATTCGGAAAAGGCCATTGAATCGGCCGGTATTGCCGATAAGATTTCGCATATATCCACCGGCGGCGGCGCATCGCTCGAATTTCTGGGCGGGGTGGAACTGCCCGGGGTCAAAGCTTTAGAAAGAGGTGAGAAATGAAGTTCCTCGTACCTGCGCTTTTATTGACCGCGATTGCTCTGTCTTCCCAGCAAACGCAACGGATTCAGCAGTTTGAAAACGACGACGTGAAGGTCTGGAGGTCGGTTGTGGCGCCGAACGCACCGCTCACCCTGCACCGCCACGAACACGGCCGAGTGATCATTCCGATCGCTGGGGGAACCATGAAAATCGTCACCGAAGGCGGTGCTTCGGAGACGCACCAATGGGATACCGGCAACGCCTACTGGCTGCCGGCGAATCCTCCCAACCAGCTTCACGCCGACGTCAATGCGGGAACTAAACCCATTGAGGTCATGGTAGTGGAGCTTAAGCGGCCTTAATTCGCCAATTATGCAGCGCTAGGAGGCCTTAAATGGCCATAAATTTACAGATGGGCGGGATTGGGCTTCTCCGCACTGAATCCTAATTCCACGATGGCCGCTTCGGCGCGGTGCACATTGATGGCGCCGGTTCGGGCCAGTGCCGACAAGGTCGCCTGCGCGATCGCTTCGGCGGAAATTTCGAAGAACTGGCGCAAATGCTCGCGGTTCTCGCTGCGCCCGAATCCATCGGTTCCGAGGGATGTCAAACGGCTGCCCAGCCAGGGTGACAGGCCGTCCGGGATGCTCTTCATATAATCGCTCGATGCGACGATCGGTCCTTGCGTGTTGCCGATGATTTGCGCGATGTAGGGGACGCGCGGCTCCGACGCCGGGTGCATGCGATTCCAGCGCTCGACTTCGAGACCTTCCTTGCGCAACTCGCTGTAGCTGGTAACGCTCCAGACATCGGTCGAAATCTGGTAGCGCTCCGACAGAATCTGCTGCGCTTTCAAAGCCTCATTCAACATGGGACCGCTGCCGAATAATTGCGCGGCGGCGTATCCATTTTCAGACGCCTTATATTTATAGAGGCCGCGCAAGATGCCTTCGCGAACATGATCGCCTTCGGGCATGGCGGGCTGGGCGTAGTTTTCGTTATAGACCGTCAAATAATAGAAGCGGTCTTCTTTCTCCTGATACATGCGGCGGATGCCATCCTGGACGATTACGGCGAGCTCATAGGCGAAGGCGGGATCGTAAATGGCGCAGGTGGGGACGGCGCTGAACAGCATGGGGGAATGTCCATCCTGATGCTGCAGGCCTTCGCCGAGAAGGGTTGTCCGTCCGGCGGTTCCACCCATGAGGAATCCTTTGACTCGCGAATCGGCGGCGGCCCAGACCATGTCGCCTACGCGCTGGTAGCCGAACATCGAATAGTAAATATAAAAAGGAATCATCGGCACGCCGTAGTTGGCGTAGGCGGTCCCGGCGGCCAGGAAGGAGGCCATGGAACCCATCTCCGTGATGCCCTCTTCCAGAATCTGGCCGTCCTTGGCTTCCTTGTAATAGAGGAGCACATTGGCGTCCACCGGCCTGTACTTCTGGCCCTGGCTGGCATAGATTCCGTATTCGCGGAATAACGATTCCATTCCGAAAGTACGCGCTTCATCGGGAACGATGGGGACGATGTACTTACCCAGTTCGGGGTGCTTCAGCAGGGCCTTCAAAATGGCAACCCAAGCGGCGGTGGTGGAGGCTTCGCGTCCCTTCGAGCCGCCGGTGGTTTCGTGGAACAGTTCGAGAGGAGGCGCGGTGACGGCTGGGAACGTGGTCTTGCGCGCGGGCAAGGGTCCACCCATAAATTCGGAGCGTTGGCGGAGATACTGCATCTCTGGAGAATCCTCCGGCGGGCGGAAGAATTCCAGGTGCTGGACGCATTCGTCTGTAATGGGGATTTTGAAGCGGTCGCGAATCTTCATCATCTCGGTTTCGCCGAGCTTCTTCTGCTGATGGGCGGTGTTGCGGCCTTCGGCTGTTTCACCGAGGCCGTAGCCTTTGACGGTTTTCGCGAGAATCACGGTGGGCCGGCCGGTGGTTTCGACGGCGCGTTTATAGGCGTTATAAACCTTCACCGGATCGTGACCGCCGCGGCGCAGGGCCCAGATATCGTCGTCGGAAAGGTGCTCGACCAGCTTCAAGAGCTCGGGGTACTTGCCGAAAAATTCTTTGCGGATATAAGCGCCGTTCTGGGCGCGGAAGGCCTGATACTCGCCATCGACACACTCATGCATGCGCTTAAGGAGCAGGCCGGTGGAATCGCGGCCGAGCAGGTCGTCCCAGCCGGAGCCCCAGATGCACTTGATGACGTTCCAGCCCGCGCCGAGGAAGGCGGCTTCGAGCTCCTGAATGATGCTGCCGTTCCCGCGCACCGGTCCATCGAGACGCTGCAAGTTGCAATTGACGACGAAGATGAGATTGTCTAGCTTCTCGCGAGAAGCGAGGGTGAGCGCGCCCAGCGATTCGGGCTCGTCCGTCTCGCCGTCGCCGAGGAAGGCCCAGACCTTGCGCGGCGATTCCTTAATGATGCCGCGGTGCTCAAGGTACTTCATGAAGCGCGCCTGATAAATCGATCCGATGGGGCCGAGGCCCATGGAAACGGTGGGGAACTGCCAGAAATCGGGCATCAGCCAGGGGTGAGGATAAGAAGAGAGGCCGGGGGCGTCGCGCAGCTCGTGGCGGAAATTTTCGAGATTCTTCTCGCTGAGGCGGCCTTCGATAAAGGCTCGCGAATAGACGCCGGGCGAGGCGTGGCCCTGGAAGTAGATGAAATCGCCAGGCTCGCCGTGATGGGAGCCGTGGAAGAAATGATTGTAGCCGACTTCGAGGAGCGTGGCGAGCGACGCATAGGTGGCGATGTGGCCGCCGATATTGGCATCGTATTTATTCGCGCGGACGACCATGGCGGCGGCGTTCCAGCGAACCAGGCTCTTGATGACGCGCTCCAGATCGCGGTCGCCGGGATAGACGACTTCCTGGTCTGTGGTGATGGTGTTGGTGTAGGGCGTATTCCAGCGCAGAGGGGGTTGGACGCCGAAGTTCGCGGCGCGCTCCATGAGGCGGTTCAGGAGATAACTGGCGCGGTCGGGGCCGACCTGGTCGATGATATCGTCGAGGGCCTCGACCCACTCGGAGGTTTCCTGGGGATTGAGGTCGTCGGGGGCTTCTACTTTGACTTTCAGCATTAGGGGTACGTCTTAAGGGTAACGGGTTTGGCGGGAAGTGGGCAAGCGGAGGATTGGTGAGAGAAGAGCGGAGCGTGGCATACTACAATGCAGTGCGTTCTCCCTCCTCTCTGATTGACACAGGAATTATTTACTGCGGAGATTGCCTCGATCAGCTTCGCAAGCTGCCCGAGGGGTGCGTAGACCTTATATACATCGATCCGCCGTTCAACTCGAATCGCAATTATGAGGTTTTCTGGGGAGAGACGAAAGAGAAGCGATCTTTCGAGGATCGCCACGAATCCACGCGGGCGTATATCGACTACATGCGCCCACGGTGCGTGGAACTGGCCCGTGTCCTGAAAAAGACAGGGAGTTTCTATTATCACTGCGACTGGCACGCTTCACACTATGTAAAGGTGATGTTGGATCAGATCTTAGGGGAAGGTAACTTCCAAAATGAGATCGTATGGAAGCGAACAAGCAGTCACAGCGATGCGCGCCGACGGTTTGGGGATCAGACCGACGCAATTTTCTTCTATAGCGCGGGCCCCAGCTATGTTTTCAATCGACAGCATGTTGAATACTCCGAAAGCTACATAAAGTCGCATTATGGCAGCGTGGATGCGGCGGGGAGGCAGTTCACGACGCGCGATTTGCGGAGCCCGTCGCCGCGGCCGAACTTGACGTACGACTACAAGGGCTACAAACCTCACCCCAATGGCTGGTCAATTTCACGCGAATTGATGGAGCAATGGGACCAAGAAGGGCGGCTGTATTTTCCGCAATCGCCCGAAGGACGAATTCGCGTGAAGCGCTACCTCGATGAGATGCCTGGAACACTCGTCGGGAACGTCTGGGACGATATTGAGCCCGTTAATTCCCAGGCTGGAGAGCGATTAGGCTATCCTACGCAAAAACCGTTGGCTTTGCTGGAGAGAATTATCACCGCAAGCAGCAACGAAAGCGACATCGTTCTGGACGCCTTCTGCGGGTGCGGGACCGCGCTCGTGTCGGCACAGCAACTTAATCGACGATGGGTCGGTATCGATATTTCGCCCACCGCATGCCGAGTCATGGCGAAGCGATTGCGGGACGTCTCGAAACTGCGTGAAGACGAAGAGCTATGGCGTAAAGGGCGCGGATTTATTGTTCGCGATTTACCACGCAGCGAGACGGAGCTTAGACGAATACCCCCGTTTGAATTTGAGAACTGGGCGGTCATCGCGCTTGGGGGAATTAAGAACAAGGCGCAGGTCGGCGACATGGGGATAGATGGCCGCATTTACCCAGTTTCGGCGACGCCAAAAGCGAAAAAAGATGCATTCGATTTTATGGATCAGTGGTATCCGATTCAGGTAAAACAAAAGGACAAGGCTGGGCGTCCCGACATCGATAGTTTTGAGGCTGTTATGGCTCGGGAGAATCGCACGAAGGGATTTTTTGTTTCCTTCGACTATACCTCAGATGCGCTTTCCGAGATCAGCAGTTTTTTTCGTAAGACCGGGCGCGTGATCGTGCCTTTTACGGTGCGGCAGATTCTGGACGATCAGATTGCCGAAAAGCTCGTATAGCCATGATGGTGGAACAGGGCTGCCACTGAAACCGGGAGGCGTGTGACCTTGCGCGATTCCTTAAGAAGCGTGGCCGGGGCCAGTGGGCGACCCGCACTCTTTCCACAGCTTTTCCCAATTCCAGATCCCGTCCGCCACCTGGTGCGGCAACGGGAATCCTAGCTGATGCGCTAGCATACACACCTGCCCGCGATGGTGGGCTTCGTGAGCAAGCATGTAGCACAGCATTTCTACGCCAACCGGCCAAGGCGGAGCCAAAGCGTCTCGGCGAAACTGCTCGATGCGGGCTCCACTGCCGCCGAGCGCTTCAGCGAGCATTTCCGCGCAGCGAGCGGCGCTCTCGGCCAACCCCGCGCGGGCTTGCCGCGGCGTGCAGTGCGCACGGTTGAGCCGCGGGGGAACCTTCAGGTGCGGAGCTGTAAGCCTGACCCACTTGGAGCGGACATTGTGCATGTGGGTGAAGATCGCCGCAATGGTGCGGGTTTTGCCCGGCGGTTTGGCTTTCCAGGCGGCAGGGTCGAGATGTTCGATAAGAAGCTGGTTCATGCGATCGTTGGCGGCAAAGATCTGGACGGCAGCTCGGTCGAGTTGAGTGTGAACTTGGTGTTGAAGCGTAGTCACGGCTCCCTACTTCTGGACCTATCATACTTCCAGGGCGGCATGGTGTCGCATGGGTGCGGAAAGCGAGATCGAGAGCCCGCGAGCTGGCGTCGCCACGAGTGGCGACGCGGCACGCCTGGGGGCGCGCGCTACAAGGCGTCGGATAAAAGCGTCTGGCGGATAGGAGCAGTATAATGTCACCTATGAAATACGCCTTGGTCTTCGCGGCGACTTTTCTGTGCGCGCTCGGCGCCGACACTGCCACGCTGAAAACGCTGAACGTGGCCGTGGTGGACGCGGGCGGGCAGCCGGTGAACGACCTTCGCGCAGCGGATTTTCAACTCTTTGAGGACGGGAAACAGAAGAATCTCGCGTTCTTTCGTTTTACCGGAGGGAAGGCGATCCAAGCGGCGCTGGGTCCGGGGCAAATTTCCAACCGGACCGGTGTACCGATACATGCGACGGTGATTCTGATCGATCTGATGAGCGACGCGTACCTGAGCGGGGGGGCGATGGGAAAGGAGATCGGCGATACGCTCAAGAGGCTCGAAACGAGCGACGATATGTACCTTTATTTCCTGACCTCCCGTGGCGATGTTTATCCTGTTCATGCGCTGCCGGAGCCGGGGTATGTCGAGACGGCTCCGGCCGAACCTTGGACGCGGAATGCGCCTCTGATTCTGGAGGCCGCGGTGAAGAGGGTGGCGGGGCTCAGGCCGAAGGATGAGTGGGATCCGGGAACGCGTTTCAAAGCCACTGCAAACGCAATCGGAGCGATTGGCGGTGAGATGTGGCGGTTTCCCGGACGCAAGAACCTGGTGTGGGTGACGCACGGCGCTCCGCTGTCCGCAATATCGCTGGGGGGCGGACTGCTCGATTTCACGGATCCGGTGCGGAAGCTGGCTGAGAGGTTCGAGATGGCGCAGGTGTCGGTATACGCGGTGCAACAAGCCATGCGAGGCGTAACGGAGAATCTGGCGACGTATGACGGACAGATGATGGACCTGGTGAGCAGCCTTACGGGAGGCCGCACGTACCGGACTGACGAAGCCGGGGTTGCCCTGCAACAGGCTCGAAACGATTCGCGGGGAAATTACCAGATCGGGTACGAATCGGAACATCTGAATGCGAACGGCAAGCGGCACAAGATTCGGGTGACCTGCGCGGGGAAGGATGTGCGGCCGCAGACCGAGCAGGAATTTTACTCGCTGGGGCTGGCGCTACCGGGGAGCGGGTTCGAACGCGCCGCGTTGGATGCGGCCAAGGCGATCTCCTTCGAGGCGTCGGAAATCGCGCTGCGCGGGAGCGTGTCGCCTGGCACGGCGAATAGCATGCGGCTGGATCTTCGGATCGACCCGAAGGATCTGTACCTGCGTCAGACGAAGGATCGCTACGTCGGGAAAGTGTCGGTGAATTTCGCCACCTACGATGGGGAGGACAGGGCCTCGGCGTTTCGTCCCATACCGCTCGACGTGAATCTAACGCCGCAGCAATACGAAGCGGCGGCGGGCGAAGGAATCACAGTGCAGCAGAACATTCCGGTTGACGCGACTGCGCGGAAAGTGCGCGCGATTGTGGTGGACAAGGAACTGCGCGCGGTGGGGTCGATTACCATGCCGGTCCGGCGCTAAGCGAATCACTTGCGATCGGAAATCCGCGCGCGGTCGGCGGGTGAGAGGCCGGAGTTTTTCTTGATGTCGTCGCGCGACTGGAGCTTTCTCCGGTAGCGAGCGAAATATTCCTGGATATCGCCGCCATATTGGAAGTTGTACATGATGTCGTCGAAGTTGGCTGTGTGAGGCAGGCCCAGGGCGTGGCCGGATTCGTGAAGGCAGGTCAAGTAAACGATGGTATCGCGCAGGAGAGGGTCGGTTACTCCGGCGGCGGCGATGCGGATGTTGACTACCTTTCCAACGGTTTCTCCATAGAGGCCGGAGGAGGGGGATGCCCACACTACCTGAATATCGGCGCGGGCACGATCGGGGGTTTCCTTGAAATGCAATCCGCCGTTCGAAGCGGATTCCCAGGCCGCGAGCGCCCAGCGGGCCAGTTGCGGGTCGGACTTGACGCAGGAGGTTTCCGGGTTGGCGCAGGGCTCGACCCAATACGAGATCAGGCTAACGCTGGCTAGAAATAGCTTTATCATTTGCTAACGTCCTCACCATGGATTCGAGCTCGGCTACGCGCTTGGTGAGTTCGTCGATGGCCTGGCCTTCGGGATCGGGCAGAGTGCCGTGGGACAGGGTATCGAGATCGGCGTTGGCGTCGCCGACGACGCGTCCGGGAACGCCGACGACTGTCGAATGATCGGGAACCGAGCGCACCACAACGCTTCCCGCGCCCACCTTCACGTGGTCGCCGATTTTAATATTGCCGAGGATTTTGGCGCCGGTGCCGATGACCACTTCGTTGCCGATGGTGGGATGGCGCTTGCCGGCTTCTTTCCCGGTGCCGCCGAGGGTGACGTTCTGATACATGAGGACGTCGTCGCCGATCTCGCTGGTCTCGCCGATTACGATGCCCATGCCGTGATCGATGAAGAAGCGGCGGCCGATGGTCGCGCCGGGATGAATCTCGATGCCGGTCGCGGTGCGGGCGAATTGCGAGATCACGCGGGCCAGGGTGAACCAACCTTTTTTGTAGACGCCGTGGGCGAGGCGATGGATGAGGACGGCGTGGAATCCGGGATAGCAGAGCACGATTTCGAGCACGCTGCGGGCGGCGGGGTCGCGCTTGAAGACGGTATCGATTTGCTCCCGGATGGTGGAGAACATCTGTTAGGAGTCATTATCGCGTGGATTCGGCGCGCGAGGGTTATCAACCTGCCTCACATGGGCGCATTTGGTTAAACTAGATTCGTGCGGATCATTGTTATTTCCCTGCTGCTCACGCTGGCTGCGTGCTCTAGTCCTCCGGCCACGGATACCAAACAAACTAAGAAAACCGGGCCCATGGAGCCCACTTCCGCCGTACCTACCAAGAAACATCCGCTGGCAAAGTATGTCGAGCTGGTGGGGTTTCGTTTATCGGAGGCGGGCGGGGGGAAGTTGCGGGTCAAGTTTGCGGTGGTGAATCACTCCGAGGCGGATATCGGGGATCTGGGGGTGAAGGTGCGGCTGATGACCAGCTCGAGCAAGCCGGACGATCCTCCGATTGCGGAGTTTGAGGTGAAGGTGCCGACGCTCGGTCCGGAAGAGATCCAGGACGTGGTGGCGACGGCGCCGAGCAAGCTGCGGGTTTACGAGCTTCCCGACTGGCAGTTCCTGAAAGCTGAATTCGAAATTACTTCTCCCGAGCCTTAATGGAGACAGACGTGCACTCTGAGTGAGGGTGCAAGTCCCCATTTTTCGGCATCCTCTTAAATCTATGCGACATGTCATTGCTATTCTCGCGAGCGCGGCGGCGCTTTATGCCACACCGCAGCTTCGTCTTTCCACATCTACCGTCGGGCCGCTGAATATTGCGGTGGGCCAGAACGGACCGAATCAAACAGTCACGACCTCGAACATAGGGGACGGGACGCTAACCCTGACGTCGAGCGCGAACGTGCCTTGGATCAATGCGTCGATTACGGGCGGTAGCGTGCTGATCGCGCTGAACACTTCTACGCTGGCGCAGGGGATTTTCACGGGCATGGTGACGGTGACGGCGGCGGGCGCCATCGATTCGCCGCAAACGATCGCGGTGACGGTGCAGATGGGGGGTGGGGTGCCGAGCTCGCTCACTTTTTATGTGACGCCGGGCGGGTCGGCGGCGACCACCTTTGTTGCTTCGAATTTGTTGACTACTTCGGTGACGCCTCCGTCGTCAGGGTTGACCCTTTCTATTGCGGCCAAGGGCGGAGGGAGTTTTCAGACGACTGGCTCGTATTTGGTGACGGCGGGAGCGCCGGCGGGGACACCGCCGGAGACCTCGTATACCGGGACGATCAAAGTGAGCGCCTCCAATTTCACGCCGGATGTGAAAAACGTTCCGGTGACGATCAACGTCACGGCTCTGCCGATTGTGAAACTGGTACAGCCGTCTCTGCAATTCAACGTGGGACAGGGAGCGGCGGCGGTGGACAAGTGGATCCAGATGGAGAATTCGGGGGCGAGCGCGCTGACGGTGGCGAGTGCCACGATATCGACCACTGCCGCGAGTGGCGCTGCCTGGTTAACGGCATCGCCGACGCCGATCGACCCGGTAGTGGACCCAAATTGTACGGGCGCCGAGTCGGGTGTGAACAATAACGCCGGGTTTGCCGGGTGCGTTTTTGCGAAGGCGGATCCGACGGGGCTCGCTCCTGGGAAATACACGGCGACGATCACGATCGCGAGCAATGCGAAGAACGGACCGTTCACGGTCCCGGTGGAGATGGATGTGGTGGCGGTGGCGCCCCCGTACAGCTACTACCAGGGCGTGGTGGATAATGCGTTATTTCAAAGTGGAGGGCCGGTGGCGCCAGGAGGGTTGGTGGCCGTTCGAGGCGAGCAGTTTACTACGGGCGCGGCGGTGAGCGCGAAGACGCTGCCGCTGGGAACGTCGCTCGGGGGTGCGACGGTGTATGTGAATGGGGTGGCAGCGCCGATCTATTATGCCGGCGCTTCGCATGTGGTGAATCAGGGCGGCCAGATCACTTTCCAGATGCCTTACAACACGCCTTCGGGGCAGGCGACGATACGCGTGGATCGTAACGACAACGGGACGGTTGAGACGGGCAACACGATCAGCGTGCCGGTCGCGAGCATGGCGCCCACGCTGCTCCAGTTTCCTTTTAACGGCACGGAGTACGCGATCGCGACGTACCTCGACTATGTGACGTTCCCCATACCCACAACCGCGGGCGTGCCGAGCCGTCCGGCGAAAGCGGGATTAGACACTTTGGTTTTTTACGGGCTGGGGTTCGGGCAGACGGTGCCGCCGGCGACGGAAGGGATTGCGGCTACGGGCCAAGCGTGTTCGGGAAGCGCGTTGATGGTGTTCGGGGGGGCCAGCATCATTGAAAGCGGGCACACGTCGGCAGTGCCGTTGTTCTGCGGGCTGACACCTCAATCCGTGGGGCTGTACCAGTTGAATGTCACGGTGCCGGCGGGGACTCCGACGGGGAGCGCGGTGCCGGTGTTCTTGACGCTGGGGAGCACGACTAGTAATACTGTGGCGATCGCGGTGCAGTAAACGTCCGTCACGTCGCGTCTGGGCGCATGCTTACGCATGGCGGTTCAGGCGACCGAAAGGGTCGCTGACTCGATTTCCGCGAGGAGCTGGTCAATCTGAATCGGCTTGGCGACGTATCCGACGGCGCCCGCTGCCAGGAATCGTTCGCAATCGCCCTGCATGGCATGCGCGGTCAGCATGATGACCGGGGTGTGAATATCGCGTTCCCGCAGTAGCCGCATGGCCGTAAGGCCGTCCATTTCGGGCATCTGCACATCCATCAGAATCACGTCGAAATCCTGCTGGCCGGCCAATTGAAGAGCTACCGCCCCGTTTTCCGCGAGGGTAACCGTATGGCCTCGCCGCTCGAGCAGAGCTTTCACCACGCGCTGATTCACGCGATTATCTTCAGCCACGAGAATGCGATGCCGGCGCGCCGGGGAGGGACCGACGGCCGGCGCCAGTTTCGCCGGCGGAGGTTTGAATGAATCCACGCGATCCGTCCGCTCCACCAAGCCCAGGCGGGCGGTGAACCAGAAAGCGCTACCTGCTCCGGGGATGCTGGTGACACCGATTTCGCCGCCCATCAGCTCGACCAGGCGCTTGGAGATGGAGAGGCCGAGTCCGATGCCTCCATAATGGCGGGTGGTGGATCCGTCGGCTTGGCGGAACGGCTCGAAGATGACGAGTTGCTGGGACGCGGACAATCCGATACCGGAATCGGTGACTGTGAAGCGGAGGAACGCGTCATTGCCTAAGACCCGTTCCATTGACGCGCACACTTCGATACATCCGCTGGCCGTGAACTTGATCGCGTTCGTCACCAGGTTGAGCAACACCTGGCGAATGCGCACGGGATCGCCGATCAGAACCGGCGGCACGCCAGGGAGCGTCGAGCGATGTAATCCGACTCCTTTCCGCCGCGCCACCATGGCGAGAGGAAGGGTGGTTTCCTCAATCAGGGTGGCGATCGAGATGGGCACCGGATCCAGTTCCGTGCGTCCGGCTTCGATTTTCGAGAAGTCGAGAATATCGCGCAGGATTTCCAGCAGGGAGCCAGCCGAGGCACGGGCCGTTTCGGCGCAATCGCGTTGCTCCACGGAAAGGTCGGTCTCAAGCAGAACGTCCAGCATGCCCATGAAGCCGTTCATCGGGGTGCGAATTTCATGGCTCATGTTGGCGAGAAACTCGCTCTTCAGGCGGCTGCCTTCCTCGGCACGCTCCTTGGCGTCGGCCAGCTCCGCTGTCCGAACGTGAACGCGGGTCTCAAGATCCCCGAGGACATCGGTCAGCTCTCGGTTCAAGCGCTCGCGATCGGAAAGCGCGGCTTGCAACTGGCGGTAGGATTCCGAGAGCCGCACCGCCATTTGATCGAAGTCGTGCACCAGTTGCGCGATTTCGAGCGGCGCGTTCCGGGGAAGCGCGGTGGGCTCCAGCGCACCTCCGTCCATCACCAGGCGACCGATGCGCCCGGCAAGCCTTTCCACCGGCTGGGTCAACGATTTGCTGAGCTGCCGCGCGCCGAAGGTGGAGACCAGCAGGCCGAGGAGCACCCAAGAGGCGGTGAGCACATAGTAGTATGTGGATTCGGACGCCACCACGTTCAAAGGCTGGGAGATTACGATGGTCCATCCGGCTTTCGTTTGGGCGAGGCTCGCGAGACGCCTTTCGCTGGTCCGTTCGACGCGGAAGACTTTTTCGGAAGTGCGCGCGGCGGCGATCAGCGTCGGCGAGTTGTCCATGGGCTGGAGAGGCTTGAACGGCGCACCGGAGGACGCGAAAATGATGCGCCTCTGCTGGTCGAGAATCAGCAGTTCCGGTTGCTTCAGCGAGAAAAGACTTTCGAGAATGCGCTGGAAGCTGGAACAGCGCAAGGACCCCGAGATCATTCCCGTCATCTCGCCCTTTTGGTTGTATAGCGGCACGGTGAGCACCACGATCGGGTCGGCTCCCATCCGGCGCGCCATGAAAACATCGGAGACAAAGGACCGGCCGGTGGCGATCGTTTTCTTGAAATATTCGCGGTCCGAGAGGTTCACGCCAACGACCGAGTTTCCGTTCTCCCCGCGCTCGGGATCGGCCGCCGTGAGCCTTCCCTTCATATCGATGAGCGCAATCGTGCGAAATTCCGGATAGAGGGCGTGGAACTTCTCAAATCGCAGTCGAGCCTGCTGTGCGTCCAAGCGGTCGGGATCGATTTCGTTCGCCAGCGCGAACAGGCCGGTCTGGTTGCGGTCGACATAAGTATCGAGCTCCGTGGTTACCCGCGCGACTGCCTCCTGCAAGTGTCCGCCGGCCAGGTACTCTATTCGTCCCATTTGCACAAAGTTGAGGCCGATGCTCAGAGCCAGAAAAGACACGGCGGTGCCGAGCATGAATACGCGCGCCAGATGTCTGCGCAGTGGCAGCGCCGGCAGGGATAGCGCACCAAGCCACCCCTTCAAACGTGGCAGCCCGCCGATCAGTTCGGCCAGCGTGACATTGACCAGGCCATTGAGAATGTTCTTGCTCCCGATGGTCCACACTGCCGAGGAGGGGAGTGCAAACGAGGTATGCTGCACTAGAATGACCAGGGGCGTGCCGATCAGGCACCAATAAAGGGCTGCCGCATACAGCGACAACATGCGGCGGCGTACGAGGTATCCAACGGCGATCGCCTCGAGAACATGGGCAAGGATTGCGCGTGGGCCGAAGGGACGCACCAATTCGGGCAATCCCGCCAGGATTGCGGTCACCGCGCCATACACCGGTCCGAGTGTGAGTGCGACGAGAAGCGAAACGATGCTTCCAAACGTCAAATGGGCGCCACCCGGGAAATCGATGGGGAAGCAATTGATGGCGAAGCCGACCAGGCCTGCAGCCAGGCTCGCAAGAGTTCGGCGGCGAGCTGCTTGAGTAAGATGTAGATACAAAAACAAGAGTTCTCGCTCATCTTCTCGGCAAAAGCGCCGTGGACTTGAGTACTTAGTGCTATAACAAGCTGGTGGCGCAATCGACAGTGGGGACGCGGCGTTTTCGCGAGCGAAACAAAGTTAGCTACCGCATCGCCCACTGGCCCATCTGGATTTTCGTGTTTTTCCTCGCCCCCGGCCCGCTAATCTTCGATTTATTCGAGCATGGGTTCGACAAGCGCATGATGCTGTGGCTGGGAACGGTGCTGATCGGCACGGGAATCGCGGGTCTGCGCGGGCAGCTGCCGGGGGTCGAGCCGAGGCCATATATTCTCCGGTTCACGGAGGACAAGCCGAATCCGGTTTATAGGCGTGTTTGCTACACCGTTGCCTGGGGGGACCTGCTCAGCTTCGCCATATTGAATCTGGCCGGGCTTAGCTACGCGGTGGTTACCGGCGTGTGGCGCCTGCGCCAGATCTACGAGCACGCTTATTTTCCACTGGCGATCCTGGTGTGGAGTTTAGGCGCTGTGGGCAAACTGCCACGCGTGGGATCGTCGACCGCGGGTGAAGGAACGGAGCGGCGGTATTTCTACGGAGCGGTATGGGCGGTGTGCGCGGCCGAACCGGTGCTGGGGCTGCTGTGGAAAACGCTGCCGAGGTCGCGGGGAGCGGATGTGGTGAAGCTGGTGGCATTCGCGGGAATCCTGGCGGGCATGGGACTGCTCGCGCGGCGGGGCGTTCTGCCCCGCACGCGGGTGATCCAGCCCGGAGAGTGGGCCATATCGGACTAAAAGCGACCTTAAAACGAGAACCGGAGCGCCATTTGCAACTGGCGGTTGAAGTTCGCCTGGCTGGTGATCTTTCCGAACGAACTGCTCCCGAAGGAGGTGCTCGGACCGTAGAACAGAGGAGTGTTCATCGCGTTTAGAGCTTCCGCGCGGAACTGAGCCTTCAGCTTTTCCTTGAGGACGAAGTTCTTGAACACCGACATATCCCAGTTGACTTGTCCGGGGCCGCGCATATCGATGGTCCGGCCGACATCGCCGAACGTAAACTGAGGGGCATTGGAGAAGGCCGCCGGATTGATGTAGCTATTCAGGCGTTGTTCCAGGCTGCCGCTGGTTATCGGCGAAGTCCCGGTGGCGTTGGGACGCTGGCTGCCATACCCGAAGCCGGAGTTGAAGTTGGTGGCCTGGCTGATCTGGAGCGGGAATCCGGTCTGGAAAATGGACACCGAATTGATTACCCAACCGCCCAGGACGTAGGCCGCCGGGCCGCCGTTGCCGAGAAGGGCCTTCCCTTTGCCTACGGGAAGCTCATAGGAGACGGAACTGGCCCAGCGGAACGGCGAATCGATATTCGAGAACGCGTACTCCGATGCCATGTTGTAAGGATTCTGCGGCCCGACGGCTCCCCCATTCAGCGTGTTGCCAACTCCGCCGCTCGACTCGTCCCAACTACGGGACCAGGTGAATCCGGAGAAGAACGTGACGCCGTTCTTATAGGTCTTGCTCGCCTTCAGCACCAGTGAATCGTACTTGGACTTGTTATTGTCGGTGGAAGTCTTGCTGATGGTGCCGTAAGTCGGATAGGGCAGCAGCAACTGCGCCTCGGTGACATTCGCGGTGCCGACGACGCCCGCTCCGCCGTGTCCGAAGAACGGATTGGCCACGGACTGCGTGAGCGCCGACCCCATGGACAACAGGCTGGGATCGAGCGCGTTCTCGTTGATCGACGGCGCGCCGAGAATCAGGTGCTTGCCTCGCGATCCAACGTATCCGATCTCAGAGGCGATGCCGCCCGGAAGCTCGCGCTGAATGTCGAGGGAGAACTGCTCGACATAGGGCGATCTGGCGTTTGGATCGAACAGCGAGAAGGACTGTCCGATACCCGTCGAGGTTCCCAGCGTATTGCCCACCGGCTGCAAAATGCCACTTGGGAAAGGATTCGAGAGCGAGCCGGCCGAAGTCACGTTGTTATTCGTCGATGCGATATAGGACGTGGTCTGGTTGTATCCCACCGTCGCGTAGGGCGATCCGAGGGCGAACTGCGGAGCGAAGAAGATGCCAAAGCCCGCGCGAACGATGGTTTTCGGGTTCAAAGAATAGGCCAGCCCGACGCGCGGACCCCATTTGCTGCTGTACGGGTTGCTGACAGTAGTCCTGCCGTTTCCGGCGTACACCACCTCGCCCTTGGGCGAAATTCCGGTGACGTTGGCGGCCAGCGGATTGGCCACGGTGCCGTTGAAGTTCACGATCATGCCGTTGTTCTGCTCGTACACGCCCGGTTCGTGCTCCCAGCGCAACCCGATGTTGATGGTCAGCTTGCTGGTGGCGCGGAAATCGTCCTGGATGTAGAGGCCGTAGTAGTTGGCGATATCGGTCAGTTTGCTGGACGTGTAGATAGCGCCGCTGGACGGATAGCCGAGCAGCATGTCGGCCAGATCCGCGCCGCCGGTGCCGGAGCTGGTGGGGGCGGACTTGGTGAAAATGCCATTGAAGGCGTACTGTCCGCCGGCGTTGTTGGCGTCGTTGCCGGCTGCCTTAATGCGGCGATAATCGAAGCCGGCCTTCAGGCTATGGCGACCCATGTACTTCGACACGCTGGTTGAGAAGTTATCGGAAGCAAGCACGTAAAACGAATTGTTATCCGACGCTCCAAACGGGTAAAAGTTGTTCGTCGAAACATAGGGAAACTGCGAGAGCGAGGGGTTGACCGCGCTCACCAGGCTCGCGGGAAATCCGAGCGAGGCAAGGTTGAAGCCCTGGGCGACATTGTAGCTGTAATTCGGAAAACGATTGAAGCCGTAGCGGACTGTGACGACGGTGGTCGGAGTTACGCTGAACGTGTTGTTCAACTGGGTCGTATCGACGCGGCGCAGCAGGCGCCACTGGTCGGGACTGGAAACAGTGGGGAACTCGGTGTTGCCCGGCTCCAGAGAATAATACCGCAGGTAGCTGAGACTGACGCGCCATTTAGTGAAGAAATCCTCGTCGACCTTGGCCGTGTACTCCACCGCGCGGCAAGGAAGTTGCCCTGGTGCGTTCAGATCGAGTCCGCCGTAGGACGACGGAGCGCTGGTGCCGGGTTGAAAATTGCCGGCCAGCGCCAGACCCACGGGATTCACCCTCGCAGTGGGAATGACGTTGCCCGGAAAAGGCTGCCGGGCTCCGGCGATGGTGGTGAGCGGATCGTAAACAATCACGCTGCTATTGGAAAAATCGCCTGCTTTCTCAAGCGCCGTCGGAGTAGCGAAGACGGAGGAAGAGGACTGGGTGTCGTCATAGTGCTCGACTCCCAGATAGAAGAACGTCTTGTTCTTGCCGTCGTACACTTTCGGGATAAAAAGCTTGCCGCCAAAGCTCGCGCCCCAGGTGGTGTTCGGCTGATTGGTGATGGGCGATTTCGGCGTTCCGTCGGAGTTGCTGCCGGCCGCGTTGTTGAAGAAGCTGTTGGCATCCATGGCGGTGCGCCGAATATGGCCGTACGCGCTGCCGTGATAGGTGTTGGTTCCGGAGCGCATCAGCGTGTTGAACATGCCGCCGCCGGTGCGGGCCATTTCCGCATCGTAGGTATTGGCCTGAATCTTGACTTCCTGAACGGCTTCGAGCGACGGGATGATGATGGCTCGATTGGTGGAGTCCGTGATCGGCACGCCGTCGATGAGATAGTTATTGCCGCGGACAGGGCCGCCGGCGATGGAGATGGACGAGGAACCGCTCTGGTCCTCCATGCGGTTGTAGGCGGGATTGCCCACCGGAATCACGTTCGGAACAATTTTCGAGAGCATGAACGGGTTGCGGCCGAGATTCGGCAGGTCGCTCAATTTTTGATTGTCGAGCACCTGGCCCTGCGACGCGTTCGAGCTTTCGAGCGGCGGAATTTCCTCGGTCACCTGCACGCTGTCGCTGACGGCGCCGACCTCCATTTTGAGGTCGATGGTCAGGAATTGCTGGGTGCCGACGACAATGCCCTTCTGTTCGACCTTCTTGAAGCCGGGAGATTCGGCGGTAAGCAGGTAGGTGCCTGGATCGACCTGGGAGAACACAAACTCGCCCTGGCCGTTGCTTAGCTCCGAGCGCGTCACGTTGGTGCCTTGATTGATCAGAGTGACCTTGGCGGTGGCGATGGACGCCTTGGCAGGGTCCTCGACTATGCCGCGAATACCGCCGAGGTACGATTGCGCGAACACGCCGGTCATGCTTGTGATAATGGCGGCCGCTAAGATAATCCCGCTAAATAGTCTACTCATCGTTCACCCCAATGTTGAGAATTCGAGCCGAAGCTAGCTGAGGCTCACACTGGGAGCGAAGCGCGGACTGGAAGGACTCCAGACTGGGGATAGTGCCACGAGATCAACGGGTCTCGTTAATTGGGGACGATGGTAACACACGGCGAAATTGAAATCAATGTTTAATTTCAGAGCCGGCTCGCCGGCTAATTTCCCGCAGCGGTCTGGGTCGGCGCGAACACTGGAATCGTTACGACGTTACTGCTATAGATATCCTGCGAAATGTAGAGTTGCGTCAATGGATTCGTGGACAGCGACGAGGGTATTTGCACCACTATTTGATACACGCCAATCGCGCCCGTCTGGAGGCCGGCAAATAAAACGTTGCCGGTGAGGCCACCGATTATCGCGGAAGCCGATACCTGCGGAAAGCTCAATAGCGGCCCGTTATAAGGCATGTTGTCCTGAATCGAGGACAGAGCCGGCTGCGGGAGGACCAGCCCGAGTCCAGTGCCATAGACGATAATCAACTCGCCTGGAACCGCTGGATTGTTCGTCGACACGGCAGCGCCCGCGACATTTGCGCAGCACAGCGCCGAATTGATCGCTGTCATGGTCTCGGTGGGAGAAGATGTCGAGACCACTAAGGTCGTCGGATTCGTCGTGGTCTGGCCCACCACGGTAGCAGTGATCGGCAGGCCGTTGTAGGCGCTGCCGGGAACCTTGGCCCGCAGAATGATTCGCGCGAACTGGGCGGACGCGATGGCCACCACTTTCTCATCTCCATTGGCGTTAATCTGGGCCACGAGCGCGTCGCGGACCGTAGACCCCTCGACGTTATTCCCGAATCCGTTCACGCCGGCGCCGTTGATCGTATCCTCGGCGGTAACGACGTAGCCGTAGGCGCGATCTTCAATCGTGACCGTTACGATGTCGCCCGGGCTGGGAGTCCCGTCCACCGAAATCACGCCGGTTGGATAAGACGAATAGTGCTGAGCGACCGCCTGCCTCGGTTCAGGGCCCGGCAGCCCGTAAACTCCCGGCGCTGCCTGCGCGATCTGAACCTCGACGGCAGTGGTCACGGTAACGGTCCCGTTGTTGTGCAGCGTCCGCACGTACAGGCTGCTGCTATTGGTATCGAGCAGCTCGAAAGGCACCTGCACATCGATTTGCCCCGGCGAAACCATCAGAATCCCCAAGCGGATACCGTCCATATAAACCTCCACGCCGCCAAGCTCGAGCGGCAGCGGTGCATCGTTTGCCACATAGGACGGGCTATCGGCGGGAGTGGTAATCGTGTTGTCCGACAGATTGGTTCCCTCGACCGACAAAATCGCACCGGGAGCCAGCGTCGCCGCGTTGCCGCCACCAGATAGCGTCGCCGCGCTGGTCTTGGCTTGAAGCGTGGCAGTACCGGAGGTTGTTTCCGTGGTAATCGTTACGCCGTTGGTCACGGTGGAAGTGGTGACGATAGAAGTTCCCGCGCTCGCCGAAATGAAGGTGGAGTTCGGGCCGCTGCCGGGCGACCGCGCTATCAACTGCACCGCCTCGAAATCGGGCTGCGCGACCGCCAGAAAGTTCGGATCGCCCGCGCCCGCATTCGCGGCATTCAGCAGATTCGCAATGGTCACGGGGAGCGTCTGGAGCGTATCCCCGGTTTGCACCTGATACTGGTAATACGTGGTGTTGAGCTCACCCAGAGTGTCGACCGCGATCAGCAGAAAGTCTCCCGTCGTGATGGTTCCCGACAACGCAATCGTGCCCTGCGCATAGATCGCCTGGCTGGCCGCGTTCACCACGCCGTTTGCGGGAACGTTGGACGCCTCCGGTGTGAACACCAAAACGCGGTAGTTCAGCGCATCGGTGACATAAAGATTGGTCCCGTCCCAGGCGAGGCCGGTGGGCGACGGCGTGACGTTCGAAGCGGATTCGAATTGATTCGGATCGAACAAAGTGTTCGTGCTGGTCACCAGGATGTCGTTATATTGATCGGGCTGCCCGAGGATTGCGTCGGCGGCCGCGCCATTCGTCGTGGGAATCGTATTGAAAATCAGTACCCGGTCGTTGCCCGCGTCGGCGACGTACAGGCGCTTACCATCGGAGAGCGCGAACCGCGGAAAGCTCAGCGTACCGGAGCACGTCGAGGGATAGATCGGATTGTCGCTCGAATCCACTCCCACCGAAACGCAGAGGTCGTGATTGTCGTTGGAAAACGAAGTCGTAAAATTGATTTGGCCCACCTCGACATCGGCCGGCTGCTGTATCTTGTTCGGAATCGAGTTCCAGATCAACACACGGTTGAAACCGAGGTCGCTAACGAGAAGCCGGGTGCCGTCGCTCGACACCGAGACGGGATTCAGCATGGTATTGGCCGCGGCAGTGAGCGAGCTTTGGATCAGATCCAGGTTCGGCACCGTGGTAAAGTTCGGCGCCCCCAGCACTACATCCGCCGGCTGACCGTTCTTGGTGGGAAGCGAATTCCAGATCATCACGCGGTCGTTCTGCGTATCCGCGACGAAGAGCATGCCGTTCTGAATCCACACGCCCTGAGGCGCGCGAAGGCTGCTGGAATTAACCACCACCTGCTCGACCGTCGTGAAATTCGGCTGGCCGATCACAATATCGGCGGGCTGCCCGATCCGGGTGGGAATCTCCCTCCATAGCAGCACGCGGTTATTCGCCGTATCGGCCACCGCCAGATTACGGCCATCGGTAGCGACCGCTGTCGGAAGCCGCATGCCATTGGCCGTGGTGGCATAGTTACTGCTGGTGAAGTCCGGCTGTCCCAGCACCAGGCTCGCCCCTTGCGCGCACACCGGGCAGCGGCCGGTATTGATCTGAATCTCGGCCGTCGGCGAAGGGATCAGGCGGGATAGGTTGTCGAATACCAACACGCGGTTGTTAACGGGCAGGTTTCCCAGGCGGTTGGCGTCGGCCACGAACAAAGTGTTGTTGGCATAAGCAATGCCTCCCACGCCACCCAGCAGCGTGTTGGAAGCGCCTGACGCCTGATTGGTAAAGGTGGTTTGCCCTATGATTGCGCGAGCAGCCTGGTTGGTCAGATAATCGCCAGCAAGACCTGCACCGGCACACAGTGAAAAAACAGCACAGTATTTCAGCATCGAAAGTAAACTAGAGGATTGATAGTTCAGTATAACAATCTACCGACGTACTTCGCGTAAAGCAGGTTGCCTTCCAAACAGCGATTAATCTATTGCTTTCCTTCGAACGTGATACTGGAGTCGGCCCCGAACTTCCGGTAATTCCGGAATTCCAGGCGATTCCTGGAGCAAATGCTAGTTCCCCGCAGGCAACTGAGCACTTCGGCGTCGGCCGGCAGCAGGAACTTCTGCCCGGCCGCCAGAGGAATGAACGCGTAGTCCGTCATGGTCTCCACTGTGTCAAACGGGAACAGCTTCGGCATGAGGCCACTGCCCTGCTCGATCCGCAGGACTCGCGACGTCTCCTTGTCGATCCAGATCGTTCCCAGGTGGGCCGGATAGTAAAGCTGCGAAGGAGCCTCGACGCGCCAATGCGACCGCTCCCGCGGAACCTCGTACTTATACACCCATGCGGATCTGCCGGCAAGGGTATCCGTGCCGCTTTTGCGGAAATTGGCGTCGGTCGCGGGATCCAGCAAGTCCAACAAAATGGTGGAAAATTCCCCTGTCGACCGCGTCCCGCCGATATCTTCCATCGACTTGTTCACGGCTTTACTGCCGATCTTGATGTTCTTGTAGCTCTCGCGTCCGTTCTCGTAGGTAACGTCCGCCGTCACCACGTCGAGCGCGTCCCAACCCGTCTTCGGGTGGTCGCTCTGATACCGGGCCGTCATCTGCTGGCAGAAATAGTTCGGCAGCGATGCCGTATAGTTGGCCGCCGCTTCCCTCGCTTTCTCGATAATCGAGTCGACCGGCTTCCCCTGATATACCGGCGCGGCCTGATTCGCCGCCTGGGCAGGCGCGTCCGCTGGCTTCTTCGCCGGCGCATCGGGCAAAGGTTCATACCGGGGAGGAGGCAGATCCGCCATTTGCTGCTTCGCCGGAACCCCGCGCCGCAGCGACGGAGGTCCCGGATCGTCCGCATCTTTGGGAGGATCGGGCAGCCTGACGGTGGTCGCAGGCCGATTGTCCACTGGCTCGGCGTCTGGTGTTTTCGCAGCCGTCGCTGGCGCTCCCGCTGCTGCCTCTTTCGGGGCTTCTGCCGTAGCGTCGCCCGAATTCGCGCGCCTCAACACCGGACGATCGTCGCCCGGCTCGCGCTGCGCTCCGCCCTTCCCAGCCGGGCCGCCTTCGAGCTTCGGCAAATCCCAAGTCTCGCTGGCCTGCGCGCGCTCCTCAGGCGAACCTTCTTTGTCGAAACGCATCTCGACCGCGGTGTACATGTCCTCGTCGTCGGAAGTCGAATCGAGCGTCACATGATCGCCCGGAGCAAAGCTCGCCGCATCGACCTCCTTATTGTTCTTCATGAACTTCGTCGCGGAGTTGACGCGATACCAGACGATGCGATGATCGGCAGGCTCAACCACGATCTGGTTCGCCACGGAGCGCCGCACCGTCCCGATGGTCGTTGTAGTGACGCCGGCGTTATCGCTCTTCTTGCTGTTCTTAGACGATTTGCCGACCGGCGTCTGGTTGTTCGGATTACGCCTCGAATTACACGGCGGGGACTGCCCCGGGGGGCAATTGCCCGACTGGCCGGGAGGATATTGACCTGGCGGATACTGACCCGGGTATTGTTGGGCCAGCGCCATCGCGCCAGAGAAACATAGGAGCAACGGAATGGATTCCACCCTCATGATTACAATAATGACGCTTTTTTCGATTCCGTGGGGTACAAACTGTATAATACGTCCATGAACCGAGCCGTTCTTCTTCTCTTGTCCATCGCCGCGTACGCCCAGACGCCGCCCGCGACTCCGCCCCCGGCGCCAATCGTTTCGCCCGAGGTTCACTCCGACAACACCGTCACTTTCCGCCTGCGCGCCCCCCACGCCGCCGCCGTGAATCTTAGCCTCGAAGGCACCAAGGCCGCGCCGATGGAGAAAGACGACGCGGGAGTCTGGACCTACACCACCGGAATGCTCGAACCCGATATTTACGGCTACAGCTTCAACATCGATGGCGTCGGCATGATGGACCCCAACAATTCGCTGATGAAGCCGAACCTGCTGAACAACTCGAGCGCGGTTCACATCCCGGGCGCCGGTCTCCCTTGGGAAGACCGCGGCATCCCTCACGGCGAAGTTCATCATCACTTCTATAAATCCGACCTGGTCGGCGACAATCGCGACTATTACGTCTACACACCGCCCGGCTACGGCGTGGGCAACACAAAATATCCGGTGCTGTACCTGCTGCACGGCTATAGCGACGATGCCAGCGGCTGGAGCGCCGTGGGCCACGCCAACATCATCCTCGATAACCTGATTGCGGAGAATAAAGCGAAGCCGATGATCATCGTGATGCCTCTCGGCTACGGCGCGCCGGAAGTACTGAACCGCAGCGGCATCAAGGCGGATACATTCCGGCTGAATACGACCCGTTTCACTGACACTCTGCTCAACGAAATCATCCCGCAAGTGGAAAAAGAGTACCGCGTCGACCGACGCCGCGAGATGCGAGCCATCGCCGGTCTCTCCATGGGAGGCGCCGAATCGCTCTATACCGGCCTGAATAATCTCGATAAGTTCGCCTATATCGCTTCCTTCAGCGCAGGCGGCCTGGGTGAGGATTACGACGTGATTTTCCCCAAGCTCGACCAGTCGGCAAATAAGCAATTAAAACTGCTCTGGATCGCCTGCGGCACCGAGGATCGCCTCATTGCCACCAACCGCAAGTTCCGCGAAATGCTGTCGGCGAAGTACATAAGATTCACGCCCATCGAGACGCCGGGTCAGCATACCTGGATGGTGTGGCGAAGGAATCTGGCGACGCTGGCGCCGTTGTTGTTCTGATTTCGGCTAGTCGCAATAGTAGTAAACGCCATCGATGAGAAGGCGTTTCGGGTCCATGTTCTTGGATGCGCCTAATTCGCCTGACGGCAAGACGAAGCAGTGAAGATGCATAACCGGAATATTGCCGTCGCTGTATTTGTACAGGCGGCTCCTGGTTCCGTCGGGCTGATTGCTCTTTGGGCTCGCCGCTTTGTCGTAAATGCATTCGCAGGTCAACGTATCGATTTTCGCCGGATATCCGCCCTCGTTTCTATTGAATCTGCGTTGCAGATCGGCGGATGGTATCCTGAAGCTGGGAGTCCGTTTCATGTCTGATCTCCGCATCCAGATTCTGAAGGAACTTCGCAATTGCGCGGATCAAAGTCTTTCGCTCGACGCCTTCCGCGAGTGGTTCGTGCCACTGTCGATGGACATTGAGCAAAGCGGTCAGCCCGAAGCGATCGAATTGGCCCACCATGTAGATGGAATATTGGCTGAAGCAAGTTCCGCCCAGTGGACCGACGAGGATCTTCGTCAGGAAATGGCCGAGCTTGTCCAGGATTACACGAAATCTCACGATCAAATCCTACAGAGCAGCTCAACACGGTTTTGAACGCGAGCGATTTTCGTGTTTCAGTATAGCGTTTTCGGCTGAGCGGCCATAAGTAACCGATCGCGGCTACTGGCTACTGGCTACTGGCTGCTTCTTCTTCACCATCACGCACGGATCCTCGCACCGCACGTGCTCGAACTGGATCGTCGAGTGGGTAATCGAAAATCGGTCGCACAACACCCCTTTAATGCTCCGCAAAATCGCCTCGCTCGCCGACGGAGGCACGTCGTCGATCAGCACGTGGCAGCTCAGCGCATGCGATTGCGACCCAAGGCTCCAGATGTGCAGATCGTGGACCTCGATCACTCCGTCCACCTCGCGCATCCCGCCCGTTACTTCCTCAAGCTCGATCCCCTTCGGCGATCCTTCCAGCAGGACATTCAGCGATTCCTGAATAATCCCCCAGCCCGACCAGATGATCATGACGCCGATTAGAATCGAAAGCACCGGATCGATCTTCTGCAATCCCGTGTAGTGAATCACAATCGCGCCCGCGATAATTGCTACGCAGCTCAGCGCGTCACCCAGCATGTGGATCCACGCCGCGCGAATATTCATATCGTGACCGTGGCCGCCCAGCCTCCACACGATGAACAAATTCATCGCGAGGCCGATCGAGGCCACGATAATCATCGTCGATTCCACCACCGGTTGAGGATTCCTTAAGCGTTGATAGCTCTCATAAAACAGCAGCAGCGCCAGCACCACCAGCGATACCGCGTTGACGAACGCGGCCAGCACGCCCGCGCGATGGTAACCGAACGTTTTCACCGCATTCGCCGGACGCGATTGCAAATAGAATCCGAACGCGGCCAGCAGCAGCGCAAATGCATCCGCAAAATTGTGCCCGGCATCGGAAAGCAGCGCCAGGCTGGACGCACGAAATCCTGCGACCGCTTCAAACACCACAAAACCAATCGTCAAAACGAGCGACGCGATCAGCGCCCGTCCCGTCCCATCATGGGTATGAGAATGCCCATGATCATGCGAGTGCGAATGATCGTGGCTATGTCCCATCACCTTCATGTTAGCGCCGATCGTCCCCACGCTCACGCATGGGGTTATAACCCCGGGCTTGTAAAGTCCGGGGATTTCGGCTACCTCTTCACGACCGCCTCAATCGCCTCCAGCTCTTTCCCAGCCTCCGCCCACTTCCCTTGCGCCGCGAAATCGCGATATCGCTTCAAATGCGCCCGGACTTCCTCGACCCTCGCGTCGCCTGTGGCCGCAACCGGCGCCGCCGTCGGCTGAACACCCGCCGTTGATACCGTCACGGGCGCCGGCACGCCTTTCTGAGCCGCGTCCAACTGCGCCAGCGCCTGCTCATAAGTATCGGCGTACACCAGCGTATTCCCCATCACCAGCGCAACCTTCTTCAACTGAGGCATCCTCGCCTCCGACGCCTGAATGTAAATCGGCGCGACGTATAAAAATGTCTGATCGATCGGCAGCGCCAGAATCTGACTCCGCAGCACTTTCGACCCCTGCTGATTCCATAAGGTCAGGTCTTTCGAAATCGTCTGGTCCTGATTAATCAGCGCGTCGATCTGCAGAGGACCCGCAATCACTTCCTGCTTCGGCAAATCGAGAAACACCAGCTCGCCCAAATGCGGCCCGTCGCACCGCGCCACCATCAGCCCGATCAGATTCTGTTTATTGCGCGGCGTAAACGGCAGCATCAGCAGAAACTCCGGCTTCGTCTCCCCCGGCAGCGTCATCACCATATACGTCGGAGCCACCGGCTGCGGCGCGACTCCCTGCTCCGCCGTTCCCGTCGCCTCGTCCCATTGATCGGCGCGATTGTAGAACGACTCCGGATCGCGCATGTGATACGTCCGGTACATCTCCGCCTGCGCCCGGAACAGCACCTCGGGCGCGCGCACATGCGCCCGTAAATCCGCCGGCATGGCAGCGCCCGGCGTGAATAATTCCGGGAATAAACGTTGGTACGCCGCAATCAGAGGATCTTCGTCATCGAAGATATACAGGTGAACATCGCCGTCGTAAGCATCCACCGTCGCTTTCACCGAATTGCGGATGTAGTTGAACCGCGCCCCGTTTTCGAGGCCCATCTCCCGCGAATAGGGATGCGACTCGCTGGTCGTATAGCCGTCGACAATCCACACCAGGCGCCCCGTTTCCGTGACCACCAGATACGGGTCCGAATCCCAGGTGATAAATCCCGTCAACGCGCTCAGCCGCTCCGGAACCTGCCTGCGGATCATCATCCGGCTTTCCGGCGTGAGAGACTTCGTCAATAAAATATTCGCGTCGCCTTCGGCAATCGCCGCCACCAGCCTCATCCCGAACGACGACATCGGAAATCCGCCGCGCCCGTCGTAACGCGTGTTGACCTCGGACGACCCTCCGTCGTTCTTGATCGACGGATAGTTGAACTCGCCCTGCGCCGTGCGCACAAACACCGGCTCATTCGATGTCTCGGCAAAATAAATCTCCGGCTTGGCCACATGCAGACTCGGCGTAAGCACTTCGACGGGCGCGCTCTTCACCAGCAGCACCGGCAGACCTGTCGATGTAATCTTGCTTGCTTCGGCCAGCACCAGCCCATACCCATGCGTGAACGTCAGCGCCGAATTGACCCACAAATGCCGCGCATCGCCCAACTGATTCAAGTCGAGCTCGCGCGGCGCGAGCAACACCTGCCGCAACTTCCCGTCGATGGTGTACCGATCGACATCGGTGGCGGCGTAGGTATAAGGACGCAGCGGCTGGCTCTGGCTCAACGTATCGTGAAACGCCCGGAAATCCCACAGGCGTACGTTATCGAGCATCGGGCGATTCTTCACAAAATCGATGCGGCCTTCTTTCACCGCCGGAAATTCCGTCTCGCGAGCCTTCCTGTCCAGCCCGAACGCCGACCGTGTCGCCTCAATATGCCGCGCCAGAAACGGCTTTTGGAGCGTCAGCTCATTCGGCTTCACATACAGCGAATTCACCAGCGGGGGCAAAGCCCAATCGACGATCAGCACCGCCGCGCAAGCGATTGCCAGCTTGCGCCGCCCGGCCAGCACCAGGACCGCCGCGAGAAGTGCCGCGAACGCTTTCACCGCCTGCATCGGCAGCTCGATATTCTGCTGCACATAATCGACGCCCGACATCAGGTTGCCGTGATCGGAGAAAAGATAATCGAACCGGCCGATCCAGAATTCCGCCGCCAGGGCCATCAGGAACAGCACCACCAGCCCCTTGAACATGGTCGATTCCAAAGTGCCCAATCCGCGCAGCTCGCGCAGATCGATCTCGTTTCCGCGGCCAAAGCCCGGAAAATCGCGCCGCAACTGCCACCCGCGCGCCGTCACATAGTGAACGATTCCTCCCGCCAGAGCGCACGCCGTCACGAAGTTGATCAGCATGGAATAAAACGGCAGGTCGAAGAAATAAAATGAAAGACTGCGCCCGAATACCGGATCGCTATAGCCCGATGGCGTCCCCACGCCTCCGAAGAATCGCGCCACCGTCCACCCGTCGATCACCGATAAAGCGATGACCAGCGACAACAGCGCGAGGCCCAGCGTCGCCAACCGCGAATAAATGCGATGCTCCCCCAGTCGTGTGCCCCCGTACTTCAACCCGCGCGCATGGGCCACCCACAACACCACGAACAGGATGATCCACGCGGCAATGCCAGGCCCGTATTCATACGCCGACATGCGGATCCACGTCGGCACCTGTCCCAGTTCACCCCACCAGGCGTAATCGAGGATCAGGGAACAAATGGAGCGGCTAAAGAAGAGGAGAACAACGACGAGACCGATCAACAACGCGATGCGTTGCTGCGGCCGAGTGCTGCGGCGAGGGAAGTCTATAGCCATGCTTCCCCACTCTACACCCGGGCGATATTACCTGGGGCGAAATTTCTCTCGAACTGGCATGTCGTCCGGTCCCCGGACTTCCTGCCCGATGTCGATGAGGCGACGCACAATCCCCTGCACCGTCGGCCGGTCGATTCCGCAACTGGTCAGTGTTTCGCGCAGACTGCTCGCTGGAACGAAGGTTGACCCCTTGCCGCTAACGACATCGGAAATGGCCTTCTGCAATGCCGCCGCGCGAACCTTCGTCACATCTCTGCCAATCAGCGCGCCGCTCAAATCCTCTGAGAACCGTTGCACCGCGGCCCGCGATGGAGCCTGATCGCGCTTCGCCATCGCCATTATTTCATCAACTAGTTGATTGCTCAGGACTTTTCGCGGCGCACCCGAATCCTTCAGTGCGAGCAGAGTGGATTCCAGACTTTGAGCCGAAAGAGCGGTTCCCGCCAGCAGAACGCAGCCGAGCAGACGTTTCATGCCTGAAACCTCTTTAGAGCAAATGGAATGTAACTTCGATGGTCGCGTAGACGGACACCGGTTTGCCGTCCTTCATGCCAGGCTTAAAAAGCCACTTCTCCACCGCTTCGATGGCCTTCTGATCCAGCCCCAGCCCGAGCTGTTTCTCGACCTTGATGTCGCGCGCATGGCCTGTCTCGTCGATCACTACCTGCAACTTGACGGTTCCCTGCCACTTCGCCTTGCGCGCTTCTTCCGAATATTCCGGCTCGACTTTTTTGATGATCGCCGGCTGCGAAACTCCGCCGCCGATGCGATACACGCCGCCGCCAAACCCGCCGCCCGATCCCGGACCCGTGCCAGCGCCTTTACCCGACCCGACGCCGCCGCCCGATCCCGATCCGATGCCGCCGCCAAAACCCGTGCCGTTCGATGGCGTGCCCATGTGGCTCAACGGATCGCCGTACACCGGCGAAACGATGTTCGGAGGCTGGGTATCCGCGATAATCGTGGGAACCATCGGCAGGTGAGCGTCCACTTGATCCACCCGCGGAGGAGTAAACTGTTTTTTTGAAATCTGCGGCAGCTTGCCCTTGCTCGCCTCGAGAGGAGATCGCGCGCCGCCACCGCCACCACCCTGCTGGGTCTGCTTCTTCGGAGGCTCAAATGGCGCTATAGGAGCGTACAACATGACGTGCTCCTGGATGATCTTCTGCACCGGCTTCAGCGATCCCAGAAACAGCAGCAACGCCACCACGCTACAGTGAATCAGCAGCGAATAGAGGCCCGATTTGGTCTCGTTCCCGTCGTAGATTCCGCCCAGCGACTTCAGCTCCACGGGCTTCGAAGTAAGCACTAAAGGCGGCAGTTTAGGCGGATTAATCGCGTCCTTGAGGTCGCGGATGAAAGTGACAATCCACTTCTCCTCCAGCTCAGGCGCAAGCAGCCGGTCTAGATGATGATCGGGTTCAAAGGCCGTCTTTTCGACTTCCTTCAGTTCCTGCTCCGGCACTTCCGTACCCCCAGGACGTGACACTGGCACGTAATTATTGACGCTCACAATCGGGCCGAAGTTTCAAAATACGGAATCTTTTTACCCGGCCCAATTCACCTTGAGTCTATCACATAGCCAAGAAATCCAGCAGTCGCCGTCCACAATTCTTCCAGCACGTCCGTCAGCTCGTGTCCCGATTCGACCACGCGCAGCGTCGCATTCTTATGACGCGCCACAAACGCCTTCGATAGCTCCACCGGAACCACGTCATCCCGGCGCCCATGCAGCACCAGCCCCGGCTGCCGGAAATCCGGCTCGTCCTCGTACTGCGCCGCGTCCTCCACCATCAGGAATCCCAGCCCGCGTTCTTCCTTAAACCCGTAATGGAAAAATGGAATCGTCCCCCGCACCCTCCAAAGTTCCAATTCCTCCGCCGAGTACCGGGCCCTCCAGCGCGTTGGAAACTGAAACGCCGGCGCCAACAGCACCAGTTTTTCCACTGTTTCCATGTTTCGAGCGGCATAAAGAGCCGCCACATACCCTCCCAGGCTCGACCCCATCAGCACCACCGGCTCGCCCGCGACCGCCGCATCGACTACCCGCAATTGCCCGCTGATCGTCAGCCCTTCGAAATTTCCCTCGTCAAGCTGCGGCGCCATAAACGGTACGCCCAATTCTGCGAACCGCCCGCCAAAAAACCGCGCCTTCCCCGATTCCGGACTGGACGCAAATCCATGCAGGTACACAATCCGCGTCATTTCCCCGTCTCGAACCTGATATCGCTCGACGCCCCGAACTTCTTAAAGTCCGCATAACTGAAATCGTTCTCGGACGCGATTTTCCCGCCCCGCGTCTCCCGATGCTCCGTCTTCACCGGCAGCAGCGCGCCAAACTGGCTCATCGCGTAGTCGATCGACGCCTCTTCCTTCACCCTTTCCTCGAACGACCCCTGGCTCGCCACGATGGTGATCCGCACCGGAACGAAGTTGTCGCGGCGCACCCACAATTCGCCCTCGATCCGCATATGCTTCACCTGATCCTTGTTCTTCTCCTCGATCAGCGTTACCGTCTCCGGCCCATCGAGCTGGCGGTACCCGAACACCTGCACGCCGACGCCGTTCAGCCAGTTCGTGCCCTTATTGGTGAACTCGTAGCGCTCCAGATTGCGCCTGGTGAACAGCAGCAGAGCCTGCCCGTAATCCGTCACCGCGCCCACGAGGCCGTACTTTTCGAACTGCTTCAGCAGCGCCTTTTTGCGGCCGTCGTCGCTGGCGGTAATTGCCTTGGCCAGCGCTTCCTGCGCCTTTTTCGTATCCTCGATCTTCTTGCCGTCGACCGCTGTCACCTGCCGGATCTCATGGAGCGATATCGCATCGGTGCCCGATAACGAGGTAAACCCATACTCGGAAACGATGGTCCGCTCCTGAAACTCCGGCTTCGCTCCCGTCGTCGCCGCATTCCCGATTCGCGGATGAAACCGCCCAGCCGGCTTCAGCGACCGCTGATGCAGCGTCTCCCGCCCCAACACCTCCGGCGCCAGCCTCTGAAACGCCTCAGCCTCTTCCGAAACCCGGGCTCTCATCTTTTGCGTCAGCTCATCCGCGCGCAGCATCGCGATCAGCAGCACAACACACAGCACCCGCATGCCTCGAGTCTAGCGCTACGGCGTGATCGCCCGCCCTTCCAACCGCTCCACCCATTCCTTCTTTTTGTTTTTCAACAGATCCCTCCAAGCCATCGGAGGCAGATCGTCCTCCAGCTTCTCCAGCACCTCATACCGGAAGGAGGCTTCCCCATGAGCGTCCCAGTCTGCCTGCAAATCTTTATTACGATGCGCCCCGATGCGCAGGGCAAAGAGGATCCCGTTCCGAGCCGCGTCCAGATCCGGCGTCGCATCCACCCACGCCCGCCCTTCCTCGGCGAATCGCACCACAAACGTCCCCCGAGGCGTCTTACGGTTCTTATATTCAGCGATGGCTTCTTTTCGATTCATCGGGACGCATAGAGTTTACCCCAATCGCCCCCGCGGAACCCCCAGCCTGCGTGCCCGCTCCGGTATTAACCCTCCGCCTGCCAATACTCCCGCCGATGCGATTTTATTCCCCAAGAAATAAATGGGCGTCCACACAGTTCAGGAGAGTGTGACGAAAAAACTATTCTTGCTGCCCGCCGTTTGCATGCTGGCCTTCCCCTTTGTCCATCCCTTCGGACCGGTTAGGCAGCAGCACTCTCCCAATCCTTTGCCGGACGTCCCTCCGGCGATTGAAAAAGCCTGCCTGAACTGCCACTCCCAGCGGACCGAGTGGCCTCTCTACAGCTACCTTCCCATGGTGTCATGGGCCTTGGAAAAAGACGTGGCCGAGGCCCGCCAGCATATGGACCTCTCGCGTTGGGACCAATATTCCATGGAAGATAAACGAGACCTGTTGGCGCGCATCGGAACCGAGGTTCGCAACCGTCGCATGCCTCTCCCGCGTTACCTTTTACTGCATCCGGAAGCCCGGCTCTCCGACGTGGAAATCCAAGCCATTTACGAATGGACCAAAGCCCAGCGGCGCGCGACAAGAAATGTGCGCGAATAAATCGGTCCCCATCTGAGTCTCCTGTAATAGCGCCTGCCCACGGGCGTGCAGCGTCGCCACTCGTGTTCCGGATGCGCCTTTGCCGCACCGATAGCGGGGAAAACCCTGTCTTGTGGGGCCGGGCTTCAGCCCGCAGCCGTCTTCAGGCGGCTCAGCGGTTTCAGCCCAATTGTTTCGAGAGTGTCGACGCCTCTGCGCACGACTGTCGTATCATGAAGTTTCCCGATCATGATCCGTAATTTCAGCGGCTTCTCGCCAATAGTCGCGCCGTCCGCATACATCGATCCCAGCGCCCAAGTCATCGGCGACGTCGTCATTGGCGAGCGTTCCAGCATCTGGCCCTGCGCGTCTTTGCGCGGCGATACCGCCCCCATCCGCATTGGCGACGAAGTCAGTATTCAGGACAACTGCGTCCTCCACGCCGACATCGGACTGCCTCTCACCATCGGCAACCGCGTCACCGTCGGCCACCTGGTCACGCTCCACGGCTGCACCATCGAGGACGACTCGCTCATCGGCATCGGCTCCATCATTTTGAACGGCGCGAAGATCGGTAAAGGCTCCGTAGTCGCCGCCGGAGCCCTGGTTCCCGAAGGCATGGAAGTCCCTCCGTCGACCCTGGTCATGGGCGTTCCAGCCAAAGTGAAACGCGCGGTCACCTCCGAGGAACAGGAAAGATTCGCCGAAGGTGTAAAGCATTACGTAAAAAAGGCAGCGGTGTACCGCGATGAATCCCATTAAGGCGGTCAAAGGCACGCGCGATATCCTGCCCCCGTCGAGCGCCGTTTGGAATCGCGTCGAATCGATCGCGCGCGAGGTGTTTCGCACCTACAACTATCACGAAATCCGTACGCCTATTTTCGAGGAAACCGCCCTCTTCGCAAGAGGCGTCGGCGAGGACACCGACATCGTCGGCAAGGAAATGTACACCTTTCCCGACCGCGACCATACCTCTCTAACTCTGCGCCCTGAAAACACCGCGTCCGTGATCCGCGCCTATATCGAACACCGCCTCGACCAGCTTCCCGGCGTCAAAAAGTATTACTACATGGGCCCCATGTTTCGCCGCGAACGCCCGCAAAAAGGCCGTTTCCGCCAGTTCTATCAGATCGGAGCGGAAGCCATCGGCTCCGATTCCCCCATCGTCGACGCCGAAGTCATCGAGATGGTGGTCGAGGTCCTGAAGCGCTCCGGCATCGAAGGATTTCATCTTCTTATCAACTCAGTCGGCGATCATAAATGCCGCCCGGCCTACATGGCGTTGCTCAAGGAAGAGCTGAAAAACGTCGCGCCGACCATGTGTACCGATTGCCAGCGCCGCGCCGTCACAAATCCTCTGCGCGTCCTCGATTGCAAGGTCCCCGAAGACCAGCCGATCATCGAGACGCTGCCCTCGATCCTCGATCATCTGTGCGAGGAGTGCACCGCGCACTTCGCCTCCGTCCGCGCCCATCTCGACGCTCGCTGCATCTCTTATGAAGTTCGTCCAAGAATGGTCCGCGGCCTCGATTACTACATGCGGACCACGTTCGAGATCACGCACGGAGCGTTAGGCGCGCAAAATTCAGTCCTGGGCGGAGGCCGCTACGATGGCCTTGCGGAATCGTTAGGATCGAAAGTTGCAGCCCCTGGAATTGGTTTTTCCATCGGCGAAGATCGCCTGGTGATGAGCGTCGAAGCCGCCCATGGCGAGCATAAACCGGTGGTCGACGTATTCATCGCCACCATGGGCGATGCCGCCGACCTCCACGCCGGCGGACTCGCGGCCGAGTTGCGGGATGCCGGCCTTTCCGTCGAACGCAGCGTGGACAAGAAGCTGAAGCGTGCGCTGGAAGTCGCAAATAAAATAGGCGCCAGATTTGCGTTGATTCTTGGAGACAACGAGATCGCCGCCGGAACATACTTATTGAAGGACATGTCGTCCACGGAGCAGGAGTCGCTCTCACGCGATCAGCTAGTGGCCCGCATAAAAAAATAATGGAACCTGTACCTTTAGATTTTTTAGGCGACCTTCGCCGCACAAACACCTGTGGAGAACTTCGCGCGACCGATGCCGGCAAACGCGCCATCCTGATGGGCTGGGTCCATCGCCGCCGCGACCTGGGCGGCCTGGTCTTCATCCACCTCCGCGACCGCGAAGGCGTCTCGCAGCTAGTTTTTAATGAATCGATCGACCCCGAACTGCATAAGAAGGTCGAGCTGCTGGGCTCCGAATACGTAATCGCAGTCGAAGGTGTAGTGAAAACGCGCTCGGCCGAAACCATCAATCCCTCCATCGCCACCGGCGAGGTCGAAGTAGCCGTAGAAAAGCTCTGGATTCTGAATGAATCCCGCACCCCTCCCTTCCCGATGGAGGAATCGATCGACGTAAACGAAGAGTCCCGTCTCAAGTATCGTTATGTCGACCTGCGCCGTCCCCACATGCAGCGCAACATCATCCTGCGCTCAAAGGTTTCCTTCGCCGTCCGCCAGACCATGGTCGAACGCGGGTTCTTAGAGATCGAAACGCCTTTCATGACCCGCTCGACTCCCGAAGGCGCGCGCGATTATTTAGTACCGAGCCGCGTCAATCCCGGAACGTTTTACGCCTTGCCGCAATCGCCGCAGATTTTCAAACAGCTACTAATGATCAGCGGCTTCGACAAATATTTCCAAATCGTGCGCTGCTTCCGCGACGAAGACCTGCGCGCCGACCGTCAGCCCGAGTTCACGCAGATCGATATCGAAATGAGCTTCCCTCAACCGGAGCAAATCTTCGAAATGGTCGAGCCCCTCGTAGTAGCGGCCTCGAAAGCCGCCGGCTACGACATCCCGCAGCCCTTCCCGCGCCTCACTTACGCGCAAGCGATGCGGTCTTATGGAATCGATAAACCCGATCTGCGCATTCCTCCCTTCCATTGCGTAGAAGATTTATTTCCCGGCGCCGGCTTGACCACCGAAGGCCTGCCGCTAGTCGCCATCCGCATCCCGAAAGTAGGCCCCATCACCCGCAGCCAATCTGATTTACTCCGCGACTTCGGCAAAGAAAAAGGCCTGCGAGTTTTCGGCGACATGAAGCGTCTCGACAAAGATTTTCCAGAAGCGATGGTCCAGTTGCGCGCAAGAGTCGGCGCGCAGGAAGACGACTTATTAATGCTAGCCGGCTGGGGCCGCGAGCCGGAAGGCCACATCCCCGAATACACAGTCCTCCAAGCCTGCGGCCAACTCCGCCTGCACGCCGCCCAGAAATATAACGACCGCCACAAGCTCCTGGACCCTCTAAACTTCCAATTCTTATGGGTCCTCGATTTCCCGATGTTCGAATGGGACGCCGAAGACAACCGCTGGAACGCCGCCCACCACCCGTTCACCAGCGTCTACGACGAAGACCTGGAAAAACTAACCACCGATCCAGCCAGATGCCGTTCGAAAGCGTACGACTTGGTGCTGAACGGCACCGAACTAGCCTCCGGCAGCATCCGTATTCACCGCCGCGATATTCAATCAAAGGTATTCTCCGCCCTAGGCTTCAGTGAAGAAGAAGCCAAAAAACGTTTCGGCTTCCTATTAGAAGCCCTGGAATACGGAGCTCCGCCGCACGGAGGAATCGCGCTAGGTCTGGACAGACTTGTAGCGCTGCTAGCGGGGGAAACTTCGATTCGCGAAGTAATTCCCTTCCCGAAAACCGCCAAAGGCACCGACTTAATGTGCGATGCACCCAGCGAAGTCCCGGAAAAGAACCTACGCGAACTCGGAATCTCCCTCCGCAAGAAGTAAGCTCAAATTGGAGCGCTCCCACCGTTTATTTACCCGCAACGGCGAGGGTCATCGCACTGTAGCCTGACGAGAGGAGAGCTTCGAAGACTTCACCCTCGCGGTAGCGGATCGGGATACGACGAAATGACCGATCTCTTGACTGTATGATGAGGGGTGTTCGAGAAAATTAGTACGGGTGAAAGTTGGAAGCGGCTGAGGGCGTGGGAAATAGAGTTTCCCGACCTGAAGGGAAGAGCCGCCTGACACCCAAAAATGGCCGCCCTACAAGAGGCTCAATGAGTACATTGGTATTGGTTACACTCGGGCTGCTCGCTGCGGATTGGGACAATCTCAAGGCCATCACACGAGACCGCAGCTATACGGTCGCGCTTCGTGACGGTCGCTGCATGCGTGGGCATCTGGTTTCGTTTGACGCTCAGCAAGTGGTCTTGGATTCCGGTGTGGCAAGTCGCGTTGAAGTCTTACGCGTCGCCGACGATCACACGGCCGCCGTCCATAACCTAATCTTCAGTGGGAGAAACTCTTGGGCCGACGTGAAAGCCTCAGGCCCTCGGGGGACCGAGTATTTGCTAATCGTTACGAAGCGTAGCGAGCAGTTGAAATGGAAACGACCGACGATCTCGGATGACTCGATCGTCTTTGATGGCAAAACGCTCGCGAAGGTCGACGTGGCGAGAATTTCATATGTTCGGTTCAAGCCGCTGACGGACAACGACCAATGGGACCAAGGGACCAAGGGACCAAGGGGACAGACAGAATCGACAAGAACGAAATGTTGATGAAACCCGCAGACAGCTCCGTCCCCTTGGGAAAAATCTGGCGATTCCGCGAATATTCCGCGTCATTATGCCCCGCAGCGCTCGTTGTATCCTTCCCGGACTCGGCTATTATGTCACCCAAGGCGCGCCAATCGCCAGAAAGTCTTCGGTTCCTCCCACGGAGCCTACGCGCAGGCCGTCAACGCCGGACTTGGCAGCGGCCGGTCACCTGTGGCCGTGCGGATGAAAAGCGCTTCGCACGCAAATGGCGCCGCTGGATCTCCGAAAAATCAGCTGCAGGAGGCTAAAATGGCGAAGGGGACGGAGCCGTCTGTATGATTCATCAGATTTTTCGACTTCGTCGATTCTGTCTGTCCCCTTGTGGCCCGTTAAAAGAGATCTGGGGAAAACCGGGGGGAAAACCGGGGAAAACCGGGAAAACCGGGGACAGCCCGCGTGTTCCCCACCACATCTCAGAGCGGCTCCAGCCGCCCATCAACCCACTTCTTCTTATTCAACCGAGAATCACCCGCGAGCCCGAGAACTTGATTCCCTTCTCCTGAGCGTCCCTCGACTTCTCCTCAGCGAACGCGCGCCCTTCAGCGCTAGCCCACCAGTCCGCCTCGTCGCTCTCGTTCTTGAACTTCGGAAATTCAATAGGTTTGGTTGGCATCAGCCCCGCTTAGCCTCGCGCTGCAATCCCTCATGGACGATCATCTTTATGAGCGTTTGATACCCGATCCCTTTTCGTCCGGCAATCTTCCGCGCCTCCTCAATATCGGACCCCGGTAGCCGTAAAGCGATTTGCGTGCTGCCCCTCTTGTTCAACTTGGCCATTAAAGGCGAAGGAGAAAACCTGATGCCCTTTGCCTGAGCCTCTTTCGATTTCCGAAGCATGTAGGCGCGCCCGGGCGCGCTCGCCCACCAATCCGCCTCGTCACTCTCATTCCTGAACTTCGGCATTTCAGCCGGTTTTCTTGGCATATCTATTCTCCATTCGCTCGTCTGACGAAGAAGTCACGCTTCTGCGCCGCGCTCAGGTCATAAGCGGTTACAACCCGCAACTTATCTCCGCGCTCGGTCACGACGACCCCAAGCAATCGGCCCGCGACGGTTTCCGCGTAACACAGAAAACGGATTTCACCGCGATCTCCTGTGTAGAAGCAACAATCGGATTGTTTTCGAGGGACTCCTCTGCTTCCTCGCGCCGGATACCGTGGACACGGATCTTGCGCAGATTGTTCCCATCCCACTCAAACATTATACATCAGTGTATATGCAATGCATATACGACCTAATTTCTGCCGCACATCCCCGGATTCTGGCACATCCCCGACGGACAGGACCCCATCGACGATTCCTTCGCGACCCCACTCGCCCGCGCCGCGAATGTCGAGTACTGCGTCGTCACATGGCTATCCCCGCAGGAGGGGCACAGCGTCGCGTCGTCCGACCGCCGCACCAGTTTCTCGAATTTGGTTCCGCATCCGTCGCACAGGTATTCAAAAATGGGCACCTTTTTACTCCGTTAGCTCTAATGCTATTTTATCAATCCATTTGCGCACGTCGCTGGGGGGCGCGGAAAAGCTGTTCACGATGATCGAAAACGCCAGCCAACCGTGGGTTTTGCTCTCGACGTAGCCCGTCAGCGCGATAGCTCGGCTCAGCGTGCCGGTTTTGGCGTGAATTTCGTTCGCCAAAGGATTGTCTGTCATGCGATTTTTCAGCGTGCCATCCTCACCGCCGATGGGGAACAACGAAATATAAGCCTCGCGATATTTGGATGCGTAAAGATGAGCCAGAACCCTGACCATCAGGCGCGGCGTAACCATCACGTTGCGGGCTAATCCGGAGCCGTCTTCGAGGCGGGCGTCTCCCGCGGATGCGCCGGATTCCTTGAACAGAGTCGCCATTTCTTCGATTCCCGATTCGCGGGTTCCCATGTAGCGGGTGGCGTGGCCCACTGCGCGCAGCATCAGCTCGGCGTGCAGATTCTGGCTCGTTTTATCAGTCACTTGCAGCAGCTCGACCAGCGGCGGAGAGATGCGCGTTGCCAGTTCGATCGACAGCCCGGGATCGTAATCGTCATGCACGGAGCGGTGCCGCGCGACGGCTTTTCCAGTGATGGCGACGCCGCGCCGAGCCAGTGCGTCGTATAAAGCCTTCGCCGCAAACAACGCTGGATCGTCGACTGGCAGCATGTCTCCAAATGCGGCATGACCTGCGGGAATGCTGCCCCACAGCAGCAATTGACGCGAGTTCTGGACGCGCGAAATTCGGATGCGCGCTTCTCCGCCCTTGGCCACGGTAACGATCCTGTTATCAATGGCATAGTATTCGATCACGGGCGAGAGCGACAGTTCCGCGGGGTCGCCTGCCTGGGCGCCGGGCTCGATGGTCAGGGTGATCGCGTTGTCGTTTAGAGTCAACGCGCTAACGGGCGCGCCGTATTCGCGAGCCATGTCGTCCTGGGTCCAACTGGGCGGATAGGGAGCCCATGGATAAAGGCGATCGTCGCCCACCACATCGCCGTCGATGCGAGTAAGTCCTGCAGTTACAGCATGATCGGCCAGGGCTTCAAGGGCGCGCAGAGGGGGGCCGGGGCCGCTTTCTTTGCTATATGGATAAACACGGCCGGAGAATGATGGGTCGCCGCTGCCGATAAGTACAACATCTCCCGAGGGTTCGCGGACCAGGCGGGTCGAGAAGCGGTAATCGGGGCCCAGGCGGAGCAGCGCTAGCGCGGTGGTCAATACCTTCATGTTCGAGGCGGGCATGAACAGGGAATCGTCGTTGTATTTGAACAGTATCTTCTTGGTATCGAAGGAGTAAACTTCGACGCCGGCGAAGTATTTTCCGGGGCCGGCCGCCAGAAGGCGGTCCAGGCGCTCGACGAGCGTTTGGGCCTGGCAAATGGCACCTAGCAGGAGAAATAACGCGCTTCGCAAGGCATAACTATACCTTAAACGCGTCGAAACGTGCCTTTACGGAGCCTTAAATGACCATAATATTGGGATTAAGGGGATGGGAGTTGGGCGGCGGTGTTGAAGCGGGCTTCGAGCCACACCAGCAATAGGAGCAGGAACACCATGGCTGAGCCTACTAGCGGCAGACCCATCACGACCCAGATGCCCCATAGGGATGCGAAGTAGCCTAGCAGGCAGGGGGCCAGCATTCCTCCGGCGATGGCGAAGGAAAAGAGGCCGTTGTAGAAGCCTGGGTGGTAGGAAGGGAAGCGGTGACCGATGCGCTCGACTACCAGAGGATAAATCGGGGCGAAGGAGCCGCCTAGCAGCAAGACGCCGGAGATGGCGCCGAAGCGGTTATCGGTGGCGATCAGGATGACGCTTCCGAACATGGCCCCCAGCACGCTTACGATCAGCAAGCGAGTGTGCCTGACGCGGGGCATCATCCATTGGGCGACGATGCGGCCGATCAGGAGCGCAAACCAATACAAGGCCAGCATGCCGAGCGAGGTGGCGGGGCTGATGCCGAGGCGCTGGCTCAGGAAGAGCGGCAACCATCCGGCGACGGCAAATTCATTTCCGAATTGGAAGAAGAGTAAGAGGCTAAAGAGAACGGCTCCGGGGCTGCGCAGTTCCGCGAGCACAGCGTGGGGCGAGGGCGCGTGGGCGAAGGGCTGCGCGGTGAAGCGCGAGCGCACATAGAGCCATCCGAAAAGCGCCGGGATGATGGCGATCCAGACTTGAATGGTGGGGGCGCTATAGATATAAAAGGTCCCTGAGACGAGGAGGGCGACGGTGAGGCATCCGAGGCCAAAGAGCATGCCGCCGAGGTTCACGGTGGCCACGGGATCGTGACGATACATGGGCGAAATGGCGTTGAAAATCGCGGTGTGCAGAATGCCTGCGGCGCATCCCACGAGAGCCATACCGGCGACGCGCCACCAGGGCGAAAACGGAGGCGATACGAAGGCGAGATAGAGCAAAGCGCATGAGGCCGCGGCGCAGGCGAAGGCCAAGGTCCAGCCGATGCCCTTTTTTTCGAGGAGAGGAGGGGAGATCCAGACCGAGGCAAGAATGCCGGCGATCAGGCCGACAAAGTAGAAGCCGACGGTCTCATATTCGGAGGAAAGATGGTGCTGCCAGGAGGGCAGGATCGCACCGAGGAAGGCAATGAGCAGGCCGGAGACGAAGAATCCGGCGAGGGCGCGGCGGGAGCCGGCCGAGGCGAGGGTGCCTTCTTCAGGGAGGCGGCCGGGGGGAGCTGCCTGGGATAGCACTTGCATAGTATATCTTTTAAGATCGTTCTCTGCGGGGTTTTAGAGATCGCTCCCTGCGGTCGCGGCTCGGTAAACAAGAGCTAGCAGGCACGGTCAGGGGCGCTCCGTGGTGGGATCGATGGTTTTGCGGATTTCGGTGATCCTGGTGGCTGGGAAACCGCTGATTTCGGCATGACGGCGGATGATTTCTTCATCCTTGGCGAGGTAGATACAGAATGTTTTGTCGGCTGCGACGAACGATTCTATCCACTGAATGTCCGTGCCGAGCTGGCGCAAGGCTCCGTTCGACGTCTTGGCGGCCTCGCGAAGCTGCTCGCGCTCCAATGAGCCGACCTGGGGAATGTCTCTTTCAATGAGGAATCTTTTCATATCTGGTCTCCGTTGGCTTCGCCGAGTTTGATCTTAATGTTTAATGTCTGGCCGCCGCGGACTACTGTCAGATCGACGATGTCGCCAGAATGCTTTTTTACCAGAGCGCGGGTGACGGCGTCAATCTCGGTTACCTTTTTACCGTCGATCGCGGTGATGAAATCGCCGCCGATGCCGACCTCCTGATTGCCGATGAGCACCATCCGACGCGCGCCGCGAAGGCCCCCTGCATCGGCCGAGGAACCGGGAGCGACTTCCTGGATCAGCAAGCCTCCGGCGGTGGGAAGCTCGAGGGCCTGCGCGACGTCGCCCGCGATATAAACCGTCGAGACGCCCAGGCGCGCCTGTTTCCGGCCGGCGCGGAAATCGTCGAGCAGGCTTTTGGCGCGATTGATGGGGAGCGCGAACCCGATGCCGACGCTGCCGCCGCCCGGGCCGTAAATCGCGGTGTTAATGCCGATGACGTTGCCTTGCGAATCGAGCAGAGGGCCGCCGCTGTTGCCGGAGTTGATGGAGGCGTCGGTCTGAATCATGCCCTCCATTTTGCGATTACTCTCGGCCTCAATATCACGGCCGATGGAGCTGACCACACCGGTGGTGAGGGTTCCCTGCAATCCGAAAGGGTTGCCGATGGCGAGGACCTTTTGTCCCACTTGCAAATGGTCCGAATCGCCGAGATTGAGATAGGTGAGCTTTTTCTTGGGCTCGATTTTGATGAGCGCAAGATCGTTAACGCGGTCGCGCACCAGAATGGTTGCTTTGTACTTGCTCTGATCGGGCAAGGTAACCTCGACCTGCTGGCTGCCGCTGATGACGTGAAAATTGGTGAGAATCTGGCCGTCCGGATTGATGATGAATCCGGAGCCCAAGTCCTTCTGCGCCTGCGGCCCGTAGAAAAATGTCTGGCGGTAAACGGTGCTGGTGATGTAGGCGACGCTGGGGCTGGCCATCCTATAGACGTCGATACTGTTGACCTCGTCGGAGCCAAGACCGGCGGATTGGGTGACGCTGGGGCCGGACCAAAGAGGGCCGGAGGGTACACTGCGGCGCAGCACGGAATCCGGCTTGGCGGTGAAATAAACGAATCCGCCGACGATGACGGCGGCCAGGATCAGGGTACGAAATCTCATGAGTGCTGAAGGCTCCTTAGTGACGCATACACAATACGCGTCTGATCGAGAGTGTGTTCCTTGGTTCCAGACGTATCAATGACGTAGTCAGCGTATTTCACCTTCTCCTCCAGAGGCATTTGCCGGCGTAACCGGTTGAGCACCTCGTCGCGCGTGAGATGGTCGCGGAGAATCGCCCGCTCCACTTGTTGCTCCTCGGCGCAGGAGGCAACGATGAGGCGGTCGTAATCGCGAAAGCTTCCTGTCTCTACCAGTATCGCAGCTTCGGTGACGCAGATGCCATCGGGTTCGCGCTGCGCAAAGGCTTCTTCCATGCGCCGGCCGCGGGCGCGAACGTGGGGATGGACGATGGCGCTTAGTTTTGCGAGCAGCTCGGGGTTTTGGAACACGGTGGCGCCTAGTTTGTGGCGGTCGATTTCGGAGTCTTTCTTAAGAATGTCAGGGCCGAAAAGATCGACGATGGCGTCGTAGGCTTCGGCGCCTTTCGCCATGACCTGGTGGCCGAGCTGGTCCGCTTGGATGAGAAGGCAGCCCATTTCGGCTAGGGCTCGGCCGACGAAGGATTTTCCACTGGCGAGACCGCCGGTTAGGCCTATGCGAAGCATCAGTGGGACCCGGAAAACAAGCGGCTGTTGGATGGAACGCGAGGAGATCGCTCCCTGCGGTCGCGGCTCGGTAGAGTATTGCTGGATTGAACGGTAGGCGTCATGCGAGGTGGCGCTCGGCCAGGGCGACGGTGTTGGCCATCAACATGGCGATGGTGAGCGGGCCTACGCCGCCTGGGACCGGCGTATAGGCGGCGGCGCGGTGGGCGACGTCGATGGGATTCAGGTCGCCCACCAGCGCCCATCCCTTGCGATCGAACTCGGCCTCCTTGCCGATGCGGACGGCCTCGGTGCGATCGACGATGCGGGAGGTGCCGACGTCGATTACGGTGGCTCCGGGGGCGATGAATTCGCTGGTCAGAAACGCGGGCTTCCCCATGGCCGCAACCAGGATATCGGCGCGCCGGCACTCCTCCATAAGGTTCGAAGTGGCCGAGTGGCAGATGGTCACAGTCGCGTTTTCCTGGAGCAGCATCAGCGCCATCGGCTTGCCGACGATGTCGCTGCGGCCGAGCACGACGGCTCGGCGGCCGTCCATTTTAATGCGATAGAACTTCAACAGTTCAATAATGCCGGCGGGGGTGCAGGCGCGGGGAGCGGGACGTCCGGCGACGAGATGGCCAACGTTCAAGGGATGAAACCCGTCGGCATCTTTTTCGGCGGCCACGGCTTCGAGCACGCGGCGGGAATCTATGTGAGAGGGCAACGGCATCTGCACGAGAATGCCGTCGATGGCGGGATCGGCATTCAAACCCTCAATGATGGCGAGTAGTTCGGCTGTGGTGATGGTCGACTGAGGAGTGATTTTTTCGCTGTAGATGCCGAGGCCGGCACAGGCTTTGATTTTGTTGCGGACGTAAATCTCGGACGCGGGATTATGGCCTACCAGGACGACGGCGAGGCCGGGGGGACGGGGGAGCTTTTGAACTCTGGGTTTGAGATCGTCGAAGATTTTGTCGCGAACAACGGCTCCGTCTAAGATTTGCGCCATCTAGGACGAGTTTAGCAAGCGTTAGCGATGGAGCAGATGAAACCTAAGCTCGATGGTCGCGATGCTAGCGACAGGATCTCCATTCTTGGTCGAAGGTTTGAAGACCCATTGCTTGAGGGCGGCGATAGCGTTCGCGTCGAGTTCCGGATCGAGGGACTCCACAATCTTTATCTCCGTCGCGTGGCCATCGGCCGAAATGACAAACGTAAGCTTAACCATTCCCTCGATTTTGTTTTTCTCGGCATTTTTCGAGTACTTCGGCTCGACCTTGCGAACGATCCAAGGTTGAGTGACGCCATTTTCGGTCTTCTTCATCAAGTGGAATGGGACTTCGACGGTCGTCTCAACCGCAACGGGCTCTCCGTTCCTGGTTCCGGGTTTGAAGATCCAATCGGCGACGGCGGCGATGGCGTTTATGTCCAGCTCCGGATCAAGTGACGTCACCATTTCGATGTTCTTGGTGCGGCCGTCGGGGGTGACAATCAGCTTCAGCTTGACGGCGCCTTCGATCCCATCTTTCCTGGCCCGTTCCGAGTATTTCGGCTCGACTTTGTGAATAATCGAAGGGTCCGTGACGATATCTTTGGCCGGCGCCTTGTCGTCTTGCGCTGCCAGCGGCAGCAACAGCGACACCGCCATGGCAACAACCGGGATTCCCCGCATCCCGCTATCTTAGCAGTCACTTCACGCGAAACGGGATGACGCCGATTTTATCACCTTACATCAGATGAAAATTAATTTCGATGGCGGCGAAGACGGCGACCGGCTCTCCGTCCTTCATCCCTGGTTTGAAGCGCCAGTTCGAGACCGCGGTTATGGCGTTGGCATCGAGTCCCGCGTCGAGCGACTGCAGCACGAGGAAATTCTCGGCGACGCCGTCGGGCGTGATCTCCACCTGGAGTTTTACGGTGCCCTGGATCTTGTCGTCCTTAGCCTCCGGCGTGTATTGAGGTTCCACCTTATAGAGGATCGAAGGCGCCGAGACGCCGTTGCCGATTCTGTAAACTTTACCTTGCGCATGGACGCTCTGCCGGGTCACGGCAACGGGGACGATCAACGCGGCGGCGGCGAGGGCGATGGCGCAGCGCACCAGAATTCCCGTGCTGACGCGGCGGCGCGATGGATCGAGAATCGAACGCACACGCGCTTCAAGCTCCGGTTTACGGACCATCGCAACCGCCGCTGTGGGCGCGGCGAGGCCGCGGAGATGCCGCGCGACATCAAGGAGACGCCCGGCGTAATCGGAGGGAGCGGCGCCGGTCGAGAGGACCAGATCGTCGGCCGCGGCCTCGGCTTCGCGGCGCAGTTGGAAGTTCGCCAGCCACATTAGAGGATGGAACCAGAACACGGCGGTCAGCAGGCTCGCGAGCATTTGCCACAGCCAGTCGTGACGCTCGATGTGGGCGCGCTCATGGCGGACAACGAGATCGCGTTGGGCGGCGGTCCACTCGGTCGCGTAGGCGGGCAGAATCACGACGGGGTAAAGAAATCCCCAGGTCATGGGAGTGGCTGCGCGGTCGCTATAGAGGATGCCGTCGAGGGTGCGAGCGGAGCGAGTGATGCGCGCGGCGGACAGGATGCCGGCGATCAGGCGGAGGAGCAGGAGACTCGCGCCGCTGGTCCAAATAATCAGAAGCCACGGGAGTTTGCGCGCGGCGGCCTGCGTGCCGAGTGAGACTGTGGGCGCTATGATCCGCACCGCGTTCGGGATCGCACTTTGAGGGATCGCGAGGGCCGCGGGGAGCATCGCTACCGCCAGGATCGCGGCCAGCCAGATGGTGTGGCGCAGGTCGGCCGAGGCGCGGCGCAGGGCGAGAGACGCGGCGCAGGCGGCGAATAAAATCAGCGTTGCTTTGAGAGCGGAATCGAGTAGGAGATTCATGATTTCTGTTCCTTTCCAATTGGTTGCTTGCGCGCATGGGCGATGAGCTGTTCAATTTTGTCGAGCTCTTCAGGTTTCAATTTTGCGGCGGACAGGCCCAGCAGGCTGGCGACGGCTTCGCCCGCCGAATCGTCAAAAAACGTCTGCAGCAGATGCTTCACCGCGTTGCGGCGGGCTTTGGACCGAGGGACGCTGGGGGTGAAGACGTAACGCGGGCCGTCCTCCTGATGCTTGACGTGGCCTTTGTCTTCGAGGACCTTGATTAACGCCCGGACGGCGGAGTAGCTGGGAGGGTCAGGCAGGGCGGCCAGAATTTCGGCGGCGGTGGCGCGGCCACGCTCGTATAGGACGTCCATGATCTGGCGCTCGCGGCGGCTGAGTTTCTGCATATACGTATGCTAAATTTCTAGCATACGATATCATGGCACAACAAGGGAGGATTTACAAGAGGATTCAAGCGGACGCGAGGCCGCGGAGGTTCCAGCCACAGATGGTGCTGGCTTCGAGCTTATTGCCGCCGGGACCCGGCCAGTGGGTTTCGAGACTCAGCCATCCTTTATAGCCATCGTGAAGGAGCGCGTCGATTTGCCCTTTCCAATCCACCGACCGCGTTCCCAGGGGGCCCCACTCCGGCTGGTGATCCACGATGTGGCAATCCTTCGCGTGAACGTGCGCGATGCGCTTCGGGTCCAGCACTCGATAGCCATCGGGAATCGGCTTCTCGCCCGCTACCAGAGCGTTTGCCGGATCCCAGACTACCTGGAGATTGGGGTGATCGAGCGCGGCCAGCACGCGCGCGGTCTCACGGCCGGTTCCGATGTTGCAGGCGTGTTCATTCTCGAGACCGACGATCAGATTTTCTTTCGCGGCATTCTCGGCCAGCTTGCGCAGAGCTTTGACGACGGCGTCGAAGGACTCGTCCGGCTTCACCGTACGCCAGTAGGAGAAGACACGCACGATCGGGGCGCCCATTCGCTTGGCGATCGAGAAGGCGTGTTCGGTCAAGCGCGGCTGGTCTTCGTAGGTATGCTTCGACGCGAAGACGTCGTGCTGGAACCTGGTGTCGAGCGCGGGGCCGCCGGGCAGCACGCATTTCAATAGGGGGGAGGCGATGGAGATCACCTCGAATCCTTCCGCGTCCAGCAACCGCTTGGCCTGCGACAGCTCGTCGGGCGAAAGATCCATGATGTTCTTCCCGCCGACGACGCGCAGCTCCGCGCCGGTCATGCCGATGGGCTTCATGGCTTTCAACGCGACACTCAAATCGGGGGAAAATTCATCCGTAATCGCGGCGATTCTAAATTTAGGGGTCATTATGCGGTTTCGATATTGGCGGCTTTTTCGAGATGGCGGGCTTGAATTTCGGTCTGGCGGATTACATACTTCTGAATTTTGCCGGTGACGGTCATTGGGAAGGAGTCCACGAAGCGGATGTGCTGCGGGATTTTAAAGTGCGCGATCTTGCCCTTCGAAAACTCACGAATCTCGTCTTCCCCGGCGGTCTCGCCTGCCTTCAGCTTAATCCAGGCCGCCACGATTTCGCCGAGCCTCTCGTCGGGCAGCCCCACCACCTGCACGTCGGCGATCTTGGGATGGGTGTAAAGAAACTCCTCTACTTCGCGCGGATATATGTTTTCCCCGCCGCGGATAATCATGTCCTTTAAGCGGCCAGTGATGCGGAAATAGCCGTCGGGACGCATCGTGGCGAGGTCGCCCGTATGCAGCCAACTTTCTGAGTCAATAGCGCGCGCGGTTGCTTCGGGGTCCTGATCGTAACCCTTCATGATGGCGTAGCCGCGGGCGCAGAGCTCGCCCTGTTCGCCGATGGGAACCACCAACCCTTCGGCGGAGATGATCTTGATTTCGGTCTCGGGGCAGGTGCAGCCGACGGTCGAAACGCGCCGCTCCACTGAGTCGTCGACGCATGCCATGGTGATGATGGGGGAGCACTCGGTCTGGCCGTACATAATCGTCATCTGGGTGCAATGCATGTCGTCGACGACACGATTCATCACTTCAATCGGACACGGCGCGCCAGCCATGACGCCGGTGCGGAGGCTGGTAAAATCGAAGCGCGGAAATTCAGGATGCGTTAGCTGCGCGATAAACATGGTGGGCACGCCGTAGATCGACGTGGCGCGCTCGTCGTGAATCGCCTGCATGGTCGCGAGAGGATCGAAACTCGGCGCAGGCAGGATCAGGGCGGCGCCCGAGGCGATCACGGCCATCGTCCCGATAACGCAGCCGAAGCAGTGATACATGGGCACGGGCGAGCATAAGCGGTCCTGCTCGGTGTAGCGAAGGCCGTGCGCAATGATGCGTCCGTTGTTGACCAGGTTGTGATGCGTGAGCAGCACTCCCTTGGGCGAGCCGGTAGTGCCGGAGGTGTATTGAATGTTGAGGACCTCGTGGCAATTCAAAGCAAGGTCCGGGATGTCGACGCCATTGGCGATCATCGCGTCCCACGATTCTTCCCCTAAATAGACGACGTGTTCAAGCGCGAGAACCTCGCCGCGAATCGCCTGTTCGAGAATCTCGCGATACTTGGACCGCGTATCTTCGCAACGCAGGAACAGAGCCTTGATTCCCGATCGCTTCAGGACGTAGGCAAGCTCCAGTGCGCGATAAGCAGGATTCACGTTCACTAGCACGAGTCCGGCGCGCGCGCAGCCGAGTTGGAGATAAATCCACTCGGCGCAATTGGTCGCCCAGACGCCGACTCGGCCGCCGGGGGAGAGCCCGAGTCCAGCTAGGCCGCGCGCGGTTTTTTCCACTTCATCGGCGAGCTGCGCCCAAGAAAGGCGGATGTGCTGATGAGGAACGATCAGAGCTTCGCGATCGGCGAAGCGCGCGGCTGTTTCCAAAAAGGTTTGGGAAGCCGTGTTCGTCGTCAGCGCAAACTGGGGGCCGCGAGCGTAGGAATCCATCGGGTCGATTCTATCGCAGTTATAAGCCACAAGCCTGCTAGAAGCAGGCTGCCGGCTCAATAGCCCGCCCCACTCCGATTGCTGAATCAGTGTTTTGTGGGGCGGCCAATTTTGGCGGCAGCCGTCCTTTTGAGGCGGCTCTCTTGAAACCGATTCACCAGATCCTCCTTGACCTTCTCAAAGGGAACGCCCTTCTCCTTGCAGCGCGACTCGGAGCAGTGACCCGTACTTTGAGGTCGATTTGCACGGCAATCTTTCGACCCTTCTCATCCGGCACAAACTGGATTCCGGTCATGGCTTTATTCTCTCATTTCGCCAGTGTGTATTCGAACTCGTAGGAATGCTTCCCGCCGGCAATAATGATCGTCATCCTGCCGCTGAGCCCGGCCAGTTCTCCGGTCCCGGAATCCGGCACGACGGTCACGCTCTGCTCCGGAACTCCCCGCGTCATCGTACCCGCGTGTTGCAGCGCGAAGGTGCCGCTGTGACCGGCGAGCGTCCCAGTGACACGCTCCATCGCGACGTAACCAGCCGAGCCTTGCACGTCCCCGCGAACGGCCAGCATCTGCCCTTTGCTGGTCGCTTCCAGATCGCCGTGAAACTGTTTGTCGATCGACATCCTGCCGACGGTCGGGTCTCCGACATTCTCGTCCGTCTGAGGCTTCATCTTCACTTCGAACGTGCCGCTGGAATGCATCGCCCTTATTATCCTCTAGCTGGTTCTCACGCCAGAGCCGCCTAATAAGCGGCTGCAGCCAAAATTGGCCGCCCTACCAGACGCGAACTCCTGATTTCAGCCTCCAGCCTGCTTTCAGTAGGCTCTTCCTTGTGCGAAAATCGCGGGATATGAGATTCGCTCTCCTTGCTGTAACTCTTGCGTCCCTCAATGCCGCCAGCATCGATCAATATTTAAACGCGCCCTTCTCGTCGGCGATGACCGCTGCTCCTTCGGGCGGAAAAGTCGCATGGCTGATGAAGGAGCGCGGCGCGAACAATTTGTGGGTCGCCGCGGCGCCCGATTTCAAGGGACGCCGCCTCACCTCGATCACCGAGGACGACGGGCAGGAGATCGGCGAGGTCGCCTGGACCGCCGACGGAAAATCCATCGTCTACGTGCGCGGAGGCGATCTCGAAACCAATGGCGACAATCCGAATCCGGAAAGCCTGGTCAAGACGCCGGAAATGGCCGTTTGGATCATTCCCTTCGAAGGCGGCGCACCGACCAAGTTGAGTGAGGGCCGCATGCCCGCCGTCTCTAAAAATGGCGACGTGGCGCTGGTGCGCAACGGGCAGATCTGGCTCACCAACCTTAAGGGCGACAAGCCGATTGAGATCGTTCACACCAAGGGCCGGTCGACCGAGCTGCGCTGGTCACCCGACGGCACCACGCTCGCGTTCGTCAACACGCGCTCCGAGCACGCGTTTATCGGCGTGTTCAAGATCGGTGCGAAAGCGGTGGGCTATATCGACCCGAGTGTCGACGGCGACACCGCTCCGGTGTGGAGCTCCGACAGCCGCCGCATCGCGTTTATTCGTCAGCCGACGTGGACGCGCTCCGGGGGCGCGGGTCCTGTGCGCGACGCACCGCAGCCGTGGACGATCCGCATTGCCGACGCGACGACGCTCGCCGGCCGCGAGGTATGGCGCGCGAAACCCGGCCCGGGCAGCGCGTTTCACGCCATGGTCGCGGAGAATCAGATTTTGTGGGCCGATGGAGATCGCCTGGTTTTCCCCTGGGAGAGCGACGGATGGTGCCATCTTTATTCCGTATCGACCGAGGGCGGCACTGCGAAGCTCCTAACGCCCGGTGCATTCGAGATCGAGCATGTTTCGCTCTCGCACGACTGCCGCGAACTGCTGTTTTCGTCGAATCAGGACGACGTTGATCGCCGCCACATCTGGCGAGTTTCCGCGGGTGGAGGCGGCGCGGCCACACCGATCGTCAAGTTGAGCGAAGGGATCGAATGGGGGCCGGAAGACGCGGGGAATGGCGCGATCGCGTACCTGCGATCGAGCCCGAAGGAAATCGGACGCGCAGCAGTAATGACGTCGTCCTCGCACGATCTCGCGCCCGAGGCAATCCCCGCGGATTTTCCGACCAATGAACAGGTGATCCCGCAGCAGGTGATCTTCCCCGCGTCCGACGGCATGCAGATTCACGGCCAGCTTTTCCTGCCGAAGGGCGCGGGCAAGCATCCCGCGATCGTTTTCTTTCATGGCGGATCGCGCCGCCAGATGCTGCTCGGGTGGCACTACATGTATTACTACTCGAACACTTACGCGATGAATCAGTATCTGGCGAGCAAAGGCTACGTCGTGCTGAGCGTGAATTACCGCAGCGGCATCGGCTACGGCCTCAATTTCCGCGAGGCGCTGAATTACGGCGCGGCGGGAGGCAGCGAGTATAACGATGTGATGGGCGCGGGTCTTTATATGGCCGCGCGCGCCGATGTCGATCCGAAGCGCCTGGGCGTGTGGGGCGGATCTTACGGAGGCTATCTCACCGCAATGGCGCTGTCGCGGTCGAGCGATCTGTTCGCAGCCGGCGTGGATTTACACGGTGTACATGACTGGAGCGCGCGGGGAGGCAGCGTGGCGAATCCGAATCTCGATCCGGATAAGCAGCGGGAGCAGGCTCGCATCGCGTTCGAGGCATCGCCGATGGCGACGGTCAAAGGATGGAGATCGCCCGTGCTACTGATCCACGGCGACGACGATCGCAACGTGAATTTCGGCCAGACCATCAAGCTGGTGGAGGCGCTGAGGAATCAGAATACAGAGTTCGAGGAACTGATTTTCCCCGACGAGATTCACGACTTCTTGAGAGTGCAGGACTGGTCCCGCGCGATGCACGCCGCGGAGTCGTTTTTCGATCGGAAGCTGTCGAAGTAACCTTTTGTTACTGCTCGAAATAGCCGGTAGCCAGCTCCGGCTTATGCTCCAGCGCCTGACGCCAGTAATTGCGAGCCTCTTCGACATTTCCCTGAGCTTTCAGCGCATGTCCGAGGTTCAGCAATGCCTCGGCGAAATTCGGACGCTCCGTCAGCGCTTCCTGATACAGGCGAATCGCGTCTTCGTGCTGGCCGGCTTTCTGTAGCAGCAGGCCGGTATTATAAAACAGCTCCGGCGTCCGCTCGCCCGCTTCAATCAGCTTCGCTTGCAGATCGAGCGCCTTCTCGACATCCTCGCGCTCCACCGCGAGCGCCGCCAGACCGCGCAGCGCGTCGATCGAGTGCGCATCCGCTTCGAGCACGCTCTCGAACGCCTTCGCCGCGCTATCGTGATCGCCCACGTTCCAATAGGAGAGGCCGAGATTCAACTGCGCTTCCGGCCACGGAGACCGTTTTCGCACGCACGCCTGGAAGCATTCCGCGGCGCCGCGATGGTCGGCCCGCTGCAACCGCAGATAGCCTAAGCGGAACCACGCGTCTTCCCATTCCGGATTGCGGCTCAGCAGCTTTACGTACAGCCGCTCCGCGTCTTCTTTCTCGCCCTGTTGTTCCAGCACGCTCGCCAG
>Ga0182024_10001034_pt1 | contig 72185 bp, 63 predicted proteins | sample P32metaG_FD_120480 | JGI IMG/M metagenome (GOLD analysis project Ga0182024, IMG submission 120480) | Permafrost microbial communities from Stordalen Mire, Sweden - P3-2 metaG (Illumina Assembly) | ecosystem: Environmental > Terrestrial > Soil > Wetlands > Permafrost | place: Sweden: Stordalen...
AAACTCGAAAACACCGCTTCCTCTGGGCGCGGCTCAGAATCGGCTCTCCTGTGCTCACAGCCACTTACAGAGCCGCGACCAAAGGGAGCGGAACAACTTATGGCCTTTTTCAGCATACTGCTAAGCCCTCACGCTCGCGCTCCAGGTCTTCGATGGTATATTCCTCAAACACTTCGTGCCGCTTCAGGAATTCGTCGATCTGGTGGCCGGATTCAAATCCGAGGAGCCGCCTTAAATCGGGCTTCAGCCGCCCATGCTTGTACTCCTCGGCGGCCAGGGCTTCCAATGCGCACCGCGGCAGATCGCCACCGGCTCCCATCCGATTGGCGAGATCGTCAGGAATCTTCACTGTCACATCCATGAATCTACCGTAGCCTGCCGCATTAGCACCGTCGACCCAGACTAAAGAAGGCTTCCCGGTCCTGCGTCGGGGGCAAGATCCGATACGCGATAATATTGAGATATGCATCGCTTCCTGCTTCACAACGGCGCAATCCTGGATGCGCACGAGAAAAGCCTCAGCGCGGGACAAGTGGGTTTGCTGAATGGCTGGGGCGTGTTCAGCACCTTGCGCGTGGCCGGCGGAGTGCCGTTCGCTTTCGAGCGCCATTGGGAGCGTATGCAGCGCGATGCCGCCAAGGTTCACGTTCCGTTCCCAACCGATCCGGCGGAGTTGAAAGCGCAGTTGCTGCGATTGGTGGAGGCCAATTCCGCATGGAACTCGACGCTGCGTGTGATGGTGGTTCGCAACCGAGGCGGAATGTTCGAAGGGCCGGACCTGGGGCGGGATTTCGACGTACTGGCGTTCACCAAAGACCTAAATCCGTGGGGAAACAGCGTCCGGCTAGCCATCAAACCGAACGCGCGGTACGCCGCGAATGAATTCTCAGGATGCAAGATATTGTCGTGGTCGCAAAACCTGACGTGGTACGAAGAGGCGCACGCGCGAGGCTTCGATGAAGTGGTGCTCTTGAACGAACGCGGCGAAGTCAGCGAATGCACATCCGCGAACATCTTCGCCGCCACCGGAGGCGAGGTATATACGCCGCCGCTCGATTCCGGCTGCCTGCCGGGCGTAACTCGCGAGCTGTTGCTGGACGTGGTGCGCGTGCCTGGCGTCAAAGTGACGGAGCGTGCGCTGAAGCCGCAGGATCTGGAACGCGCCGATCAGGTGTTCATTACTTCAACCACGCGGGATCTGCTGCCGGCGTTGTTCGTTGAAGGTCTCGCCGTGCGCAATGAGGGCAACGTTGTCGATTCGTTGGTAAAGGCTTTGGAAGAATACCGGCAGGATTATGTGAAGCGAAACGTCGCGCCGTTAATCGGACAACTACGCTAGCAAATAAAAAAGGTTCCAAGTGACCCAGGCGGCAATCCGCTCCCCGGCCGGCATGCGCGGCCAGAGCATAGCATGCAGCGTGGCGGAAGCCGTATTCTCTTGCTCCCCGCAACCGTCTTTCTTTTGACCGGCTACGGTTCGACGCTCCAGAATTCGCTTGCCTTACCACCTGCTAGAAGCCAACGCCTCGAGACGGCCTTTCGCTCGCCCGCAACGACTGTTCCCCTTCGAGAACCACCGCGGCGAGGTCAACGCTCCCGGCCTACCTCTTCGACGAAATTCTAAGCTTTTCTTCCAGCCCGTTCGATTTCAAGCTCCCATCCTCTGCTGCGCTCTTCACGCGGCTGGGGACGATCGTCGCTCAAAACCCGTTGCCGTCTCGCAAGCCCAGAACCCTCAAACGTCCATCCGACTTTCGCTCCCCTTCGGGACTTTCATCCCTGCTGGATCGCAGCGCTCGGCCAGCGGATCGATCTGAGAAGCTTACCTTTGTGTCCGGCCCGATGACCCTTCGCTCCCCGAACGCGTTAATTAGTCTTATTAACTAAGCGCGCTCGGATCACCGCTCCAGGTTCGCTACCGTTCACCAGGCTTACTGCTCTCTGAACCTCTTGGAACCAGGTCTATGATTACGCGAAAGCTTGCGGGAGTCAACGATTAAATGTCGATGACAAGGCATTTTCCAATACTTTTATCCACTGTTAAATCAATACCTTGCAAGATTTCAACGGTGAACAATATGTGGATAAAACAGCGGGCATCGTGGATGTTTTGGCGCGGATCAATTTACCAGCTTGAGAATCGTTCCGGTATCGGTGGCCACCCAGATGTGCTGTGGGTCGGGAGCCGCAATCACGGCGCGCTGAGCCACGGCGCGATAGTCGACATCCATTTCCCGCCACACTTTCAGATTGGCGCTCTCGAACATCTTCAGCTTGCCCGGAATCGGAACCTGCGTGGAGGTTCCGGGCGGTTCGATGGTCGCCAGAACAGCGCTGCCGTCGCTCAGCAATGCGATGTCGGTGGCGGCGCGATCGCGCTCGGCAAAAATGACGCGTCCGTCGGGAGATCCCAACGGCGTCTGGAACACGGCCGTGCTCACCGGATACTTGGGATCGGCGTACAGAATGAGGGACACCACGAAGCCTTGGCCGGAGATTCTCAACCGAGCCAGCTCTCCGAACACTGGGATCGTGCCGTAGGCCCAGTTCTTGCCGCCGTCCTGGGTTTCCAGCACGACTAATTTTCCACTTGGATTCGACTCCGATTTCGGATTCGAGAGAACCAGCGCGGATGCGTCGGGCGCGCCCACGATGATGCCGTGTGTACCTTGAAACGAGATAATGTCGTAGTTGAACGACTGTGGGTCGGGGGCTTTCTCACTGGCCTGCAACTGAACCCACGACTTGCCGCCGTCGGTAGTCTGCTGAACCAAGCCCTTCAGCCCAGTGATGTAGCCGTGATTGGCGTCGAGGAACCAAGCCTGCAAGACGCCTTTGCGCGATTGTATTTTGATCCAAGCCCGTCCGCCTTCGTCCGTGGACCAAAGGCCCTTATCGGTGACCATCCAACCCAGATTGTCGTTCAGGAAGAAGAGTGAGACCGGGCGTTCCTTCACCGCATACTGGGTCCAATGCGAGCCGCCGTCGCTGGTGACCACCACCGCGCCCTCATCGCGTCCCTTCTTGTCGTCGATCGATCCCGCCGCGACACAGTGCTGCACGGTGGGGCACTCCAGATCCTCAATGGCGAAGTTGGAATCGGCGCGATCGTACATGAACTGGATGCTCCAGCGTGGCGCGGCGGAGAGTGGGAAGAGTATTAGCCACAGATAAACGCAGATAAACGCAGATGAAACCGCGGCCATTTGGATTTAGCCGTTGGCGCGAATCAGGTCCGCACTCTCATTGGCCGCCGCCTGGGAAAGCATCAGTAAGCAACCCAGTTGCTCGCCGACGCTGGTGAGCAGCTCCATTTCGATTCCGGTGTGGGAATGGGGATCGCGATGCTGCACGTTGATGACACCTTCCACACCCCGGCGCGAAATCACGGGCGCGGAAAGGAAGGCCTCGTAGGTGTCTTCAGGAAGATCGCTGAAAAACTTGAAGCGCGGATCGCGAAAAGCTTCCCGAGAGATGGCCAGCAAGCGCTTCTCGCGAGCCACCCAACCCGTCAACCCCTCGTTCATCGCCAGCTTTACGCTGCCCACCGCGGAGGGACGATTGCTGGCCCGCAACACCAGTTCGCGATTATCGAGCAAGTACAGCAGGCAGGAGTCGCAATCCATGAACTCCACCACCAGCGAAACCACGCCATCGAGAGCGTCCTGGAGCTTGGTCTGCCGCACCAGATAACGGCTGATCTTCTGTAGCAGACGCAGCTGCTGCTCGGTCCGCTCCAGGCGCTGTTCTAGTTCTTTTACCCTGGACACGACTTCATTATCCCATGCGCTGGCCGGAATCTCACCCGGATTTGGGCCGGCAGTCCGATTTTGCCGGGAGCGAGCTGGCACGGTAACAACCCATGCACGGTCACAACCCGATGACAGACTCCAACGACCGTAGTACGATAGTTGCATCCATACAGCGTAGTACGCTAATGCAAACGTCATGATTGAACGAAATTGAATCAAGGAGATCTTCCGAATGTGGAACAAACGGAAAGAAGAAGAATACCCGCCGAAATCGCCAGCGACGCCGCCCGCGCCCGCAAGCCAAATCAAGGAGAACGCCCCAATGTCGACGAATCCCGCTCCTAGCCATCATGTCACCGACTCGAGAGGACCGGCGGTGATCGGAAAGTCCGTCATGATCAAAGGACAGATTTTTAGCCGCGAAGACCTGACGATTGATGGAGAGATCGATGGTTCCGTCGAACTGCATGAGCACCGACTTACCGTCGGGCCCAATGGCAAGCTCCAGGCCGGTGTAAAGGCGCGCGAAGTGGTGGTGCTCGGAACCATTCACGGAAATGTCGAAGCCTCCGATAAGATCGACATTCGCAAAGACGCCAAACTGGTGGGCGACATCAAGACCGCTCGCATCGTGATCGAGGATGGGGCCTATTTCAAAGGCAGCATCGACATCGCGCGGCCCGAGGCGGCTAGAACTCCGGGGCCCGCTCAGCCGAAGCCGCAGTCTGCCAACTCTCCCGCTTCCACCGCGGCGTCAACTCCCGCCACCGCGGCGCCAACTCCGGCCACCGCGGCGGCCGGCGATTCGCGCTAGTTGCCTCATCGGATGGGCTGGATCTGGGATGGATCTAAAGAAGAGGAATGATATCTAAGGAAGGAGTGGAGCTTTGCTGAAAGACCGGTTGAGATCCGAACCGTCTTCACCCTCGCTTCACTCGCCACCGAAGAAATCCGGCCCCGGACAGCCGCAAAATCGCGCCAGCAACGGCTTGGATCAGTTCTTCGCATCGTTGCAGGATCAAGAAAGCCTCTCCATCCTGGACTTTTCCGGCGCAAGCCAGGCCAACATCAGCTTCATCACTTCCATGGGGCACCGGATCTATTCGAACGATGCCCTGCGGACCATGGAAGAAGCGTTCGGCAGCGGCGGCGAATTCATCGCCAATCAATCCGATCCGGAACGCGCCGCGCTGTTTCTTCGCGAGAATCTGGAGTTTGCAGATCGCAGTTTTGACGGTGCGCTCATCTGGGACACCCTGCAGTTCCTGGCTCCGCCGCTGCTGCAGGACACCGTCGACCGGCTGTATCGCATTCTGCGGCCCCAGTCGTCGTTGCTCGCGTTTTTCCACGCCGAGGAGAAAGCGCAAACCGCGCCGCTCTATTCCTACCGCATTGTCGAATCGAAGATCATGTCGCTCACGCCGCGCAACCAGGTGCGGCCGGTTCAGTATTTCAACAATCGCAGCCTGGAGAAGCTGTTCCAGAAATTTCATTCGGTGAAATTTTTCCTCACCCGCGATCACTTGCGCGAAGTGATCGTTCGCCGCTGAGCGCCCCGTAAAGTTAGGCTGGACCTGGGGTCCAGCGCGGGCGAGGGCGCCCGCCCCACTTAGGGCAGCGCGTAGGTCATTCCGATCGTCAACTGTACGGAATTCTTGCGGAAGCCGGGCGGCGGATTGTTGAGATACGAATCGATGAAACCGGTGGAAGCGCTAATCCGCTTGTAAACCGGCATGGTGAGCAGTGCGTTGAAGGCCGCCGAATAAGCGTTGGTGTTGTTCCAGGTGGGAATGAGGGTCAAATGCTGATCCAGAGTCAGACCGTGTTTGAACTTCCGATTGAACGCTTCCGCGAAGATAGAGCCGATCAGTTCCAGATTGGGCGCGCCTTGGAATTGCTGCTGGATGTAGCTCACGCTGGTTTTCACATCCAGCGTTTCATTGGCGCGCTGAATCACCGTTAAGCCAATTCCACCGCTGTAAGTCTGCTGCAGATCCAAGCCCTGCGTGGAATTGTGATCGAAGGCGCCCTGCCCAAACACGTAGAAGCGCGGGCTGAAGTATTCATCGCGTTCGGCGTCGCCGTGGAAAATAGCGGTCTTGATGCTGGGCGTCGCGGGCTGCGTCACTTCACCATAGGCCGCGTTCAGATTCAAGCTGGTCCGGTTGCGCGGCTCTAGCCAGTCTACGGTGGGTATGGCGCGCACCAGGCTCAACGCGCCGGTAAACGACTCGTTGTCCTGGGTGGCGTTCACCAGCGCGGCGCCGACGGTGACGGTCCCCTTCCAATCCGCGAAGAATCCGGGCTCGTGCGACAGTGCATTTTGGAAAGCCGCCTGATCGACAATTTCGCCGGAATCGGCTACGGGGATCGATCGCGGCTGGTCGCCAGTCAGGTGCACTTGCTGATCTTGCACCGACAGCGCGCCCTGCGCAATGGTCGCTGCGTCTGCCCGTTTACGGAGCCGCACTCCCTTGGGAATCACGGCCACTTTCGCCGAGCTTTGCAGCTCTTTCACCTTGCTCCAATCGACGGTGATGTCGCCGAGCGTGTCGCTCTTGAAGGTCAGCGAGGCGCCGGACGATTTCACAAAGTGCCCGGTGAGTCTCTCGCCGTCGGTGAATAGGAGGACATCGGGATCGGGCTTCGCCGGCGCGGCGGGCTGGCCACGCAGACCAACCACTCCCAGCAAGCAAATCCTGAGAACCGAAGTCCGGCTCAGCAATCGCCGGGGATTACGAAAAACAGTTCGCACGCCTCACTCCTTCAGGTACCGCCGCAATTCCTCGGGACGGAAGCAGCGCGCCGCAGCGGTTTCGCGGCTGATCCGTCCGGTTCGCACCATCTCGGCCAGGGATTGTTCCATGGTGATCATGCCCTCGGCGCGCCCCGTGGAAATCGCGCTGTAGAGTTGGTGATCTTCGCCCTTGCGAATCAAGCTGCGCACTCCGCTGCTGCCCATCAGAACTTCTACCGCCGGGTAGCGGGCCGCCTTGTCGCCGGACGGAATGAGTTGTTGGGCCACCACGGCGAGCAAAGCCAGCGAAAATTGCTGACGAATTTGCGCCTGGTTGGCCGCTGGGAACGAGTCTAGAATTCGGGAAACGGCTTGCGATGTGTCGTTGGTGTGGAGCGTGGAGAGCACCAGGTGGCCGGTTTCCGCAGCTGTCAGAACCGTGGCGATGGTTTCCGGATCGCGCATTTCTCCCACTAGGATTACGTCGGGATTTTGGCGCAGAATGCTTCTGACGGAACTGGCGAAATCGGGCGCATCGCGGCCCACTTCAATCTGTTCGATAATCGACTGCCGGTTGGTGTGCAGAAACTCGACCGGATCCTCAATGGTTACGACATGATCGCGGCGGTGCGTGTTCACCAAGTCCACCAGCGCGGCGAGCGTGGAGCTTTTTCCGCAGCCGGTGGGTCCGGTGACGAGCACCAGCCCTTGCCGCGCTTCCGAAAGCCGGCGAAGCAATGGCGGCAGGTTCAGCGATTCCAAGGTTGGAATGCGCTCGGGCAACAATCGCAGACTGCCCGCCAGTGTTCCGCGCTGGTAATGGATGTTGGCCCGGAAGCGGCCAATGCCTTCCCGATGGAAGCAGAGATCCACCGAGCGGTTGCGCTGCAGCTCCTGAGTCTGCGCCTGGGTCATTACGGGTAACAGAAGAGTGCGCGTGTCCTCAGCCTCCAAGGCCGGGCCGCCGGGTTTCGAAAGTTCTCCGCCGATGCGCAGCGTGACGGGCGCACCGGCGATGAGCAACAGATCCGACGCCGTTTGACGCACCGCATACATCAACAGTTGATCCAGGGACTCCAGGTTTCCGAGGTTCTGCGCCTGCGTCGCCTCCCGCGACTCGCGAGGCCCGGGGGTAGCGCGGTTCAACTCCGCAACGATTTGCGCCAGCTCTTTTTCGTAATAGGGCACGCTTACCAACCACCTACGTTAATGTTTTTAATGCGTAATCGGTACTCTAAGGTGAACCACGGGGAGCCAAAGCGCGTCCATGGCAGGTAACATCATGATAAGGAACATAAGGAAAGGAACAGCCATGAAGCAAGATCGGGCAGTCTCAGGTTATCAAATCGCGCGGCAGTCCATCGCGTTGACGTTGTCGGTTCTTCTGATTTCGCTGGCATCGGGAAATCTGAATGCGCAAGGCGGCTATGCGCCGCTCGACGCCCCAGGACTCGATCAATTGGTGGCGCCGATCGCGCTGTACCCAGACCCGCTGGTGGCGCAAATTCTGACGGCGGCCACGTATCCTCAGCAAGTCGGCGATGCCGACAACTGGTCGCACCAGACGGCCGGGATGCCCCCGCAACAGCGCGCCGATATCGCCAACGGCATGCCATGGGATCCCAGCGTCAAGGCGCTCACGGCTTTCCCTTCGGTGCTGGATAACCTGGCGCGCAACGCCAACTGGAGCACCCAGCTCGGCAATGCCTATTACAACCAGCCGGGCGATGTAATGAACGCCATCCAAGCCGCGCGCGGGCAAGCGCAGCAGGCGGGCTATTTGCGATCGACTCCGCAACAACGTGTGTATTACAACGACGGCCAGATCCTGATCGCTCCCGTAAATCCAAACCTGGTGTACGTGCCCTACTACAATCCGTGGCGCATCTATGGCGGCTGGGTTTCGCCCTACGCGGGCTTTTACGTCGCTCCTCCGCCCGTGGGTCTCGCGCTCGGTCTCGGACTTGGATTTGCCGCGGTCGGCATTTCCATCGGACTGTTTGCTCACTACGGATGGGGCTTTAATAGCTGGGCGCCCAACTGGCGGGGCGGTCCGGTGTTTTATAACCACGCCGCCTACTTTTCGCGCAGCGCCAGCGTATACAATCACGGCAACTTTGGCGGCTACAACCGCGGCGTTTTCGAGCATGAGGGCCGGGGCGTTCCATCGAACTTCCATCCAAGCGCGACGCGCGAAGGTCTCGCCCGGGGACCGGCTGGGGATCGGCCAGGGTTCAACCGTCCGGGAGCGGCCGCCAGCCCCGCCGGGCGTGGTGAGTTTGCAAACCGGCCTCTGACCCTGCAGCATTCCCCGGCGGCCCGTGCCCAGGCGCGTCCGGCGGAACGCCAGCAGGCGGAACGCCCACAAGCAGCGCGCCCACAAGCAGCGCGCCCACAGGCAGCACGCCCACAGGCAGCACGCCCCGAAGCAGCCAGGCCGGCTGCACGCGCCGAGGGAAGCCGTCCCCAGGGTCGCGCCGCGGCGCCGACTCACGCAGGGGGCCATGCCGCGCCGTCAGGACATAGCGGCGGCGAGCACGAGCACAAGTAGCCGCTAGGTTTTTTTGGTCATCAACTCGAGTTCTTCGGGGCTCCGCGGCCAGTCCGCGCGCAACAGACGCGATAGCGCGCGATCGGCCAGCAGCTTTCCGTTGGTCTGGCAGTGTGGGCAGTAATTGGTCTCGTTGGCGGCGTAGCGGATGCGCTGGATCTTCGCGCCGCAGCGCAGGCAAGGCTCTTTGTAGCGGCCGTGCGCGGCCATGTTCTCGCGGAAGGCTGTCACTTTTTCCGGAAAGCCGCCGGCGGTCTCCGCGCGCAGTTGATCCACCCAACGAGTGAGCGTCGTCCGGACGGCCAGAAACAGGCGCTCGATCTCGCCGGCCTTCAGCTTTTGCGTTAGCGCCAGCGGCGAGAGCCGGGCTTCGAAAAGGATCTCATCGGAATAAGCGTTGCCGATGCCGCTGAACAGGCGCGGATCGGTGAGCGCGCGCTTGAGCGTGTGATTGGCTGAGGTAAGAACGGCGGCGAAGCGATCGAGATCGGTCTCCAGAACTTCCAGGCCGCCGGGATCCAGGGCGCTCAGCCCCGCTGCGCCGCGGACTACATGCAAGGATGCTCGCTTCTGCGACCCGGCTTCGGTCCACAGCAAGGTTCCATTTGGAAAATCGAAGGCAGCCAGGCCGCGCGGGCGTGCGATTTTGGCGCCGCGCTTTTGCCAATGCAGCCGCCCCGCGATCATGAGGTGCAGCACCAGCCATAGGTTCGCATCCCGGAGTCCGTCATCCATGCCGATCGCAATGCGCTTCCCTAGTCTGCGGAGTTCGCGGACCCGCTTGCCCTCCGCACTTGCGAGAGGCGGATCGGCGGTGCGCAGCAGGAATGGGCTGACCACGCGGATTTTTTCGAGCACCTGCCCGAGAATGCGCTTCTCCAGCGCTTCGATATAGATGACGATGTCCGGGAGTTCGGGCACGGAGGATAGACCCATGTTACACGCGCAGGTTTGGTTCGCAATGGGGTTTTTGAGCAATTGGCTTTTGCAATACCTTGCACAAATGAGATAAACTTGAGACTCGAACCTGGCCATGCCGCCACTCGAGCCCTCCCCGTCGAAGCGCTTCACATTCCAATGAAGTTCAGCGGGCCAATGAAGATCGACGGGCTTATCTACTTTCTGGCAGCGGCAGCCATGGGCGCCACCCATGCCGACGGACCCGAGCTGAAGTCCGTCCAACATCCGATGTCGGAACTGCACGCCATCGCGAAGTTTTCCATTCCCGGATCTCCGGACTGGGTGGCCATCGGCGACAGCGTTTGGATCTCGAATAACCCGAAGAACAATATTTCGCGGCTGGACGCCGGCGCCAACAAAGTTGACGCGGTGATCGCGGTTGCAAAGACTCCCTGTTCGGGATTAGCGATCGCATTCGGCAGCGTCTGGGTGCCGATCTGCAGCGATGGATCGGTTCAGCGGGTCGATGTAATGTCGCAAAAGATCGTGGCTTCCATCCCGTCGGGCGTCGCGAATACCGAAGGCGGAATCACGGCGGGCGCAGGCAGCATTTGGATGCCTTCGGACGCCGCCGGGGTTCTCTCGCGGATCGATCCGGCAACCAACAAGGTTGTTGCCAAGATTCCTATTTCGCCGGGTTCGTTCACCGCCGCCTTCGACGCAGGCTCGGTCTGGATCACCAGCACGAAAAACAATCTTCTCACCCGCGTTGACGCGAAAACCGAGAAGGTGGTCGCGACGATTCCGGTTGGTCCCACACCGCGCTTCCTGGCCACTGGGTTGGGCGGCATTTGGACTCTCAATCAGGGCGACGGCAGCGTGTCGCGGGTAGATCCCGCCACTAACAAGGTGGCGGCGACCATCGAGGTGGGCGTGCCCGGCCCCGGCGGCGATATCGCCGTGGGAGAAGGAGCCGTCTGGGTGACGGCCATCGGCAAGCCGCTTTCGAAGATCGATCCGGCAACAAACCGGGTCGTAACGCAGTACGTAGGAAAAGGCGGAGACGCTTTGCGAGTCGGCCTCGGCTCTCTGTGGCTCTCCAATCACGAGTTTCATGAAGTCTGGAGGATAGATCCAAAGGGTCTCTGACATGAAGTACGCCATCCTATTTGCTCTCAGCTTGGTTTCCCTATTTGCGCAGGCGCCTTCGCCGGCGCCGCCTTCATCCGCTCAGGCTCCCGACTTCTTCGAGAACAAAGTGCGGCCGATTCTGGCGGAAAATTGCTACGACTGTCACACATCGGCCGAGATGGGTGGGCTGCGCGTCGACTCCCGGGAGCGGCTGCTGCAAGGTGGCAAATCGGGCCCCGCGGTGATGCCGGGAGATCCCGACAAAAGCCTGTTGATCCAAGCCGTGCGCCAGAGCGGCGACCTTAAAATGCCGAAGGGCGGGAAGTTGAAGCCCGCCGAGGTTCAGGCGCTTGCCGATTGGGTGAAAATGGGCGCGCCGTGGCCGGAAACCAAGGCGGCCGCCGTGCAAAGTCCCAACAAAGTCATCACGCCCGAGCAGCGCGCCTTTTGGTCGTTTCAACCGCTCAAGGAGCCGGCCATTCCAGCGGTGAAAGAGAAATCCTGGGCGAAAACGGATATCGACCATTTTGTTCTAGCCAAGCTGGAGGCCAAAGGCATGAAGCCTGTGGCGGCGGCGGACCGGCGGGCGTTGATCCGCCGCGTCACGTTGGACCTGATCGGCCTGCCGCCGACACCCGAAGAAGTGGACGCGTTCGTGGCCGACAAATCGGCCAATGCGTACGAGAAGGTGGTGGATCGGCTGCTTGCGTCGCCTCGCTACGGCGAGCGCTGGGGCCGTCATTGGCTGGATGTGGCGCGCTATGCCGAAGACGACGTGCGTGGGTTGGATCCTAAGGGCCGGGGCTTCATTCCGTTTGCAGGCGCGTACGTATATCGCGACTGGGTAATCCAGGCGTTCAACAACGATATGCCGTACGGCGACTTCATCAAAGCGCAGTTGGCCGGCGATCTGCTGGCCGAGCCGCAGCGGGATAAAGCCATCGCTGGCACCGCGATCATGGGACAGGGCCCGTGGTGGTGGGATCAGGCGGAACCGATACAGGGTCGCGCCGACGAGCGCAACGAGCGAATCGATATGGTGACTCGGGGAATGCTGGGCCTTACCGTAGCTTGCGCGCGTTGCCACGATCACAAGTACGATCCCATTTCGCAGAAGGATTACTATTCGCTCGCGGCCGTTTTCTTAAACACTACGTATCGCGAATACCCCGCCTCGTCGCCGGCGGAAATGGCGCTTTGGGAGAAGCAGCAGAAGCTCATCGACGATAAGGAAGAATCCCTCGAAGAGTTCATGAAAGAGCAGAGCAAATTGTACTCGGAGATGCTGGCGCAAAAGACCTCCAAGTACATGATCGCGGCCTGGCAAGTGACCGGCGAGCCGAAAAAGAAGATCTCCGAAGCGGCGGCGGACCAGAAAGTGGATCCCGAGCTGCTGGAGCGTTGGATCAAGTTTCTCGCCAAGCCGCCCAAGCATTACCCCTACCTGCACGACTGGCAGGACATGGTGAAGTGCGGCGGCACGCTCGATCAGGCTCAGTTTCTGGCTGACTATTTCCAGAATCTGGTTCTCGCAGTAGCCACTGAAGCTGCCGATCTGAAGGAAGAGAACGACATCATCAAGGCTAAAGCGGACGTCCGCAAAAAGCCGCGCCGCGATGCGTATCCAAACGAATTTGAGACCGACGATCAGTTCTGCCCCGGGTGCAGTCTGGAGTTGAAGACCATGCCGATCGACCGCGCGAATCTCGAGACCGACGTTTTCCGCGCGGACCTGGATTCCGAGAGCGACGAGCGTCCCGAGCCAGGGCTGCTCGCCATGCATGACTGGGAGCTGGAACGTCATTTTTCGGCCGAAACAGCCGAACATGTCGCGACTCTGCGCGCCGAAATCGAAGCGTTGAAAAAAGCTCAGGTCCCGTATCCGTTCCTGCACGGCGCGGCCGACAACGCGGCCATGCGAACCATGCACGTCAATATTCGCGGCAATTCCCACACGCTCGGCGATCCGGTGCCGGAGCGTTTCCTCTCGGTTTTATCGCCGCCCGATCCCAAGCCGTTTTCCAAGGGCAGCGGCCGCCTGGAACTAGCCGACGCGATTGTGGCGAGTCCGATCGCCGCGCGCGTGATTGTGAATCGGGTGTGGAAATGGCACTTCGGATCGGGCATCGTGGAAACACCGGACAACTTCGGCAAGATGGGCGATCCGCCGTCCGATCCGGAACTGCTGGAGTATCTCACTAACAGCTTCGTGAAGAACGGCATGTCGATCAAGAAGCTGCAGCGCGAGATCCTGCTTTCGTCCACCTATCAACTCAGCACGGAATCGTCGCCCGAGAACGCCGAGAAGGATGGCGCCAACCGGCTGTATTGGCGCGCCAACCGGCAGCGCCTGGATGCGGAAGCGATCCGCGATTCGCTCCTGTTCGCCGCTGGAGACCTGGATTTGAAGAAGACCGGCGGCCCATCCACCGATTTCGCCGACGACAACCTCCGCCGCACGGTGTACTGCAAGGTCAGCCGTTATCGCCTGGACAACTTTCTGCAGGTGTTCGATTATCCGAATCCGTCGTTCACGGCCGAACAGCGCTTCACCACCAACGTCCCGCTGCAGCGGCTGTATTTTATGAACAGCAGTTTTGTATACAAGCAGGCGCAAACGTTCGCCAAGCGCGTCTATGACGAAGCCAACGACGCGGCGCGAATTCAGAAGGCCTATCGCATCTTGTTTGGCCGCGCACCGAGTGAAGCGGAAACAAAGGCGGGCCTGGACTTCTTGCAGGCCCATCCGGAAACGCCCGGACAACAGGTCGCCGGGCAGCCGACTACGGCCTGGAACGAATATTCTCGAGTGCTGATAAGCTCCAACGAATTTGAGTTCGTGAATTAGAAAAAAGGGAGAACCACGATGTTGCATTTACCAGCCCGCCAGCCGCTCTCGCGGCGCGAAGCATTGTGCAGGATGGGCAGCGGCTTCGGCATGCTGAGCTTTGCCAGCCTGATCGGCGAATCGCTCGCCAAGGCCGACGCAACTCCGGTGCAGGGGATCGCCAGCGCGCGCATTCCCAACTTCAAGCCCAAGGCCAAGCACGTCATTTTCCTCTTCATGAACGGTGGCGCGTCGCAGATCGACACCTTCGATTACAAGCCGATGCTGGAGAAGTACAACGGCCAGCCGCTGCCGGGCGCGATCCCCGATCACGAGCGCAAGACGGGCAACCTGATGCAGTCGCCGTTTAAGTTCAAGAAATATGGACAGAGCGGGATCGAAGTCAGCGAAATCTTCCCCAATCTTGGCGACTGTGTGGACGACATGTGCCTGGTTAAGTCGATGTACACCGACATTCCCAATCACGAACCTTCGCTGCTGATGATGAACGTCGGCCATATTCAACCGGGGCGTCCGTCCATGGGCGCGTGGCTGACCTACGGGCTGGGCACTGAGAATAAGAATTTGCCGGGATTCGTGGTGCTGTGCCCGGAAGTGCCAACCACCGTTGGGCCGCCGCTGTGGAACTCGGCATTTCTTCCTCCGATGTTCCAGGGAACGTATATTTCCGACAACGTCCGCGACAAGAAATTCGATCCGGAAAAGCTGATCCCCAACATCCGCAACGACAAGTTCGATCTGAAGCAGCAACAGAGCGAGTTGGATCTGCTGAACAAGCTGGATCGCCTGCAAATGGTGCAGGAGCACGCCGACGATCCGCAGCTCGACGCCACGCTGCAATCCATGGAAACCGCCTACCGGATGCAGACCGAAGCACCCGACGTCTTCGATGTCCGCAAAGAGAGCGAAGCCACCATTAAGATGTACGGCGAGGGAAGCACGGCGAGGGGATGCCTGACGGCGGCGCGCCTGGTCGAGCGCGGAGTCCGCATGGTGCAGGTGTACTACGCCAAGGGCGATCCGTGGGACCATCATTTCGACATCGAACTGCATCGCAAAACCGGCAAGGATTCCGACCAGCCGTTCGCCGCGCTGATCAAGGATTTGAAATCGCGCGGACTGTTGGACGAAACGCTCATCGTGTGCGGCTCCGAGTTCGGCCGCACGCCGGTAGTGGAAGTGGGCAGCGGATTCATGGGCGGCGCGGTGCATAATGGTCGCGATCATAATCCTCACGGCTTCACCGTCTGGCTGGCCGGCGGCGGCGTGAAGGGTGGTATGAGTTATGGGACCACCGACGATTTCGGGTGGAAGGGCGTGGACAAGCGGGTGCACGTGCACGATCTGCACGCCACTATTCTCTACTTGATGGGCATCGACCACACCAAGCTTACCTACCGTTATAGTGGGCGGGATTTCCGCCTGACGGACGTGGCCGGAAACGTGATCCACGACATCATTGCCTAATTCGTTGTGGGGCGGACGCCCCCGTCCGCGCCGGACCCCTGGTCCGGCTCTTTGTTGCGAAAAAAGACCGGAAGCCGACGGGGGCGCCGGCTGCGGTCACTGCGCCGAGCAGCTAGGAGGACCGCGCCCCACGCGGCGATTTTTTAAATGGACTTCAGAGACAGTACACCAGTTACTTTCGCAATAAATCGCGCTTTGAAACTGCTTGACAGAGCGCTGAGCGGGCATGATAATTAGAAATCTGCCTTGTGGGGTTCCTGAGTTCCTAGTGTTTTTCCGTGCGGTTTCTTAGTACCGCACCACCCCGCAGTCTGACCCAAACTCTTCGCTGAGTTCCTTCGCCGCACCGCTTCGCGGCCTCTCGCCCTGTCGGCGCCCCGAGCCTGTCGCTCCGTGGTGACTTTCAAACTTTCAGTTGGAGGAGAGGCATATGTTGACGAGGACTTTTGTGCGGAGTTCTTGGCGAAATCTTTTGGCGGGACTGAGTGTGCTGGCCGCAATCTCAACCGCTATCTCACTGGTGCAAGCGCAATCCACCAGTTCTCTGCATGGCGTCGTTACGGATGCGCAGAACGCGATCGTCCCAGGCGCCGTGGTGGGGCTGAACAGCGCGACTACCGGACTTTCGCGGCAGGAGGTTACGGATAACAGCGGGGCGTTTCAATTCCTCCAGATGATGCCGGGCGAGTACACATTAACAGTCGCCAAACCAGGCTTTTCGACAGCAACTCAGCAGCATGTGGTGCTGCAGGTCAACACTCCCGCGACCCTCAATGTGCAACTGGAAGTTGGGACCACGGGTCAAACCGTGAACGTCTCGGCCGAAGCTTCCACCATCAGCACCTCCGACGCTGAGATGGGCAATGCGTTCACGGAGCACTCGATCCGGCAGTTGCCGCTCGACACGCGCAACGTCGTTCAATTGCTGAGCCTGCAGCCGGGCGTCACATCCACTGGCGAGGTGATGGGATCGCGCCGCGATCAAAACAACATCACGCTGGATGGCGTGGACGTAAACGACAACGAGAACTCGGGTATCGGCGGCGTTGCCGATTTCGGATCGACGCAAGGCTCCAACACGCAACCCTCGTCATCCGACTCGCCCGTCTCCGGCTTCAACTCCGTGTTGCCGATTCCCCTGGATTCCGTGCAGGAATTTCGCGTTACCGTGGCGGGACAAGGCGCTGACGAGGGCCGATCCTCCGGCGGCCAAGTGGTGCTGCTTACCAAGAGCGGCACAAATCAGTTGCACGGGTCGGCTTACGAATACAACCGCAACACAATTACCGCCGCCAATAGTTGGTTCAACAATCGCGATGGAGTCGGGATCACGCCTCTGAACCGCAACCAGTTCGGCGCTTCTCTCGGCGGACCGATCAAGAAAGACCGTATCTTTTACTTTTTCAATTACGAACGCCGTATCGACGCTAGTTCCGCGGCTGTCGAGCGCCAGGTGCCCACCGAGAGCTTGAAACAAGGTAACTTGACCTTCGCCGACACGAACGGAAGCGTGTACACGCTGTCGCCGTCGCAAATCAAACAGATCGACCCGCTGGGTATCGGCGTCAACCAGGCTTATATGAACATTCTGAAGCAATATCCGGTTGGCAACGACCCGGCTTATGGAGCTGACGGCGGACTCAATTTCACCGGCTACCGCTTTAATGCACCGGATGCGCTGGATAATCGCGCGTATGTGGGAAAGATGGATTTCATCCTCGACGGGGCCGGCAAGCAGACCCTCTCCATTCGCGGCACACTCTCGAATGCGAATCAAGATCAGCCCAGCGCTCTGGCCCAGTTTCCCGGCCAGGGACCGGCCAGCGAGCTCTTGAACAATAGCAAAGGGATCGCGGCCACTTACACCGCTATTTTGACCCCGACCCTGATCAACAACCTGACTTTCGGTTATACTCGCCAGGGCCTGGCTTACTCAGGAACATCCGGCGACGCCTTCACGCTGGGGCCCCTCGATCCGTTGCAGAACTACGCCGCGCGCGCGAACGGCCGCATTCTGCCGGTCAACAACATCGTCGACACTCTTACGTGGACCAAGGGCAAGCACACCATCACCACCGGCCTCAATTTCCGCATCATGACGAACAATAAATTCACGTACTCGCAGTCGTATCCAAGCTATGGATTCAACGTGAACGTGGCGGTGGGACTGGGTGAAGATATCGACACGAACCTCGCCAACTACATGGCGGCACACACGGGCAATTCCAACTTCGCGCTCAACGATACCTACAACGATGCGTCGGCGCTCGGAATCTTGCTTGGCCTGGTTAACAATACTCAGGTCACGTATCAGGTCGGAAAGGGCGGCACGTTACTGCCGCAAGGAGCGCCCGATGCGCGCGCCTTCGCGATGCGCGAATACGAGGGATTCGTCAGCGACCAGTGGCGTGTTTCGCGCGAACTGACCATCACATTGGGCCTGCGTTACACCAACGACCCTCCCCCTTACGAAGCGAACGGCTTGCAAGTGGCCCCCAACATCGGGCTGAACCAGTATTTCGGCCAGCGCGATTTCCTGGGATCGCAGGGCGTTCCTTCCAACGCCATGCCCAACGCGATCCTGAGCTACAACCTCAATGGTCCCGTCAACGGCAAGCCGAGCTGGTATAACCCCGATGACAACAACTTCGGTCCGCGCTTTGCGCTGGCCTACAGTCCCAAAGATCGCGGCGGCCTTCTGCAAGCGATCTTCGGTAACAACGGCGTCTTTCGCGCGGGCGGCGCCATGCTTTACGATCGCTTTGGCAGCGAGCTGATTACCGAGTTCGATCAGTTCGGTTCGTTTGGTTTGGCGACCACGCTGAACAACCCGGTGTCTTACACTTTCACCACGTCGCCGCGCTATAACGGCACTGTGCCGGCGCTGCCGACCGCTCCAGCCACGGGTTTTCCCTACACGCCACCGGACGTCAACGGGATCGTCGGCGAGTTCCAGGGGATCTATCCGAACTTGCAGTCGCCGTATTCCATCCTGCTGAATGCGTCGTTCGCGCGCGAATTACCGGGCAAATTGACACTGGAGATTTCCTACGCGGGCCGGCTTTCGCGCAAGTTGCTGCTGCAAGGAGACGTGTACACGCCCCTTGAAAACTTACTGGATCCGGCATCCGGCCAGACCTGGACGACCAGCATGACGGCGATCCGCAATACTTACAACTCGGTCTGTTCCTCGCTGGGCAATAACACGCAGAATTGCAGTCCGAGCGCAGCCGGTCAGGCCGTGATGAACAATCCTTCGCTGGTGCCGAACAATCCCTACATTCAGGATATGTTCGCGCCACTCAAGAACTTTTTCTTCCCCGGTAGCGCCTCCGCCAACTATTTCTATGGGATTTACGACGTCTATAACGGCAGCTATCTGGATATGCTGCACTCCGTGGACCGGATTCAAGGTCAGTACACCGCGCCTGGCACCTGCGCCTCCAAATACGGCTGCTACACCTTCTTCGCTCCGCAGGGAAGCTCCATGCCCACTTGGATGAACGCCGGTGACGCCGATTACAACGCGGGGACGGTCAGCTTGCGGCGCGCCTTCAGCCAGGGTCTCTCCATGGACTTTAATTACACGCTTTCGCATTCCATCGACAACGCATCGGCCGCGGAGGGCTCCTCAGGCCAGGACGGAGCGGTGATCCAGAATATATTCAATCCCGGACAATTCCGCGGCTCGTCCGACTTCGACATTCGCAATCAGGTAAACATCGACGCGGTATACGAACTGCCGGTGGGTAAGGGCAAGCCGTTCTGGAGCAACGCGCCGGGTTGGGCGAATGAATTCTTCGGAGGCTGGCAGCTTTCGAGCATTATGCGGTTCTCCAGCGGGCTGCCCAGCGTAATTCAGGGCAACCAAACCTGGGACACAAACTATTGGCAAAACTCGCTCGCTATTCCCACAGGGTCGTTCAAAACACAAACTGGATACGATACCAACGGCAACCCCAGTCTGTTCGCCAATACCGGGATGATCAGTAATTTTGCGGACCAGTATCCTGGGAACGTCGGGACGCGGGCGCTAGTGCGCCTGGCCGGCATGAAGAATTTCGATATCGCCATCGCGAAGTCCTTCCCGCTGCCCTGGGAAGGTCACCGCATCCAGTTCCGCGCGGAGGCTTATAATGCGTTTAACAACGTGAACTTCATCCAACCCAGCCTGGCGCTGTCTAATCCCGGGACCTTCGGCGAATATCAAAATACGATGCCGCCGCGCGAGATGCAATTTGCGTTGCGCTATGAATTTTAGTCGACTCGGCGCTGTCTTTGTCCTGTTGGCCGTGAGTGGCGTGCTTCTGCGCGCCACTTCGGTCCTGGATTACATTCCGCTCTCTATCGACGGCAAACCTGTTCCGCTCGCTTCCTATCGCGGCAAGGTGCTGCTCATCGTCAACGTAGCCAGCCAGAGCAACTTCACTCCGCAATACGAAGCTCTCCAAACCCTCTACGCGAAATACCAGGAGCAGGGACTGGTTGTTCTCGCGTTCCCCAGCGACGACTTCGGGAAAGAAGAACCGAACGGCAACGATGAAATCAAGAAGTTCGCAGCCGAAAAGTACAAAGTTACCTTCCCGCTTTTTGCGAAGATCTCCCTGGCCGGCGAGCACATTGCGCCGCTGTATGAATTCCTGATGGACAAGCAGGCCAATCCCACCACCGGCGGACCCATTCGCTGGAACTTCACGAAGTTTCTGGTGGATCGTGAGGGCAAAGCGATCGAGCGCTTCGAGCCGGATGTGACGCCGGATTCCCCCGAACTTGCCGCGGCGATTGAGAAAGCGCTCCGCGCCGAAAAGGACAAGAAAGACGGCGTCGCAAGTTTCCCTCCATCGTCGGGCGCGTCGAGTTTGGTTGCGATATACTGAGAGATTCGACCGGCCATGTAGCCCGCTCCTGTGCCGCGCTGCACGGACGGTTGAGATGCGAAAACTTCTACTAAGCTTATCCTCACTGTTTCTCCTGGCAGCCTCCTTGAGCGCAGCCGGAAGCCCTCCTTCCTTCACTCTGGGCTGGTCGGTCTACGTCGGCTGGGATCCCTACCAGTACATGGCGAAGTCCGGACTGCTGAAGAAATGGGCGGACAAATATGGCGTCGCGATCAAAGTGCAGCGCTTCGACTATGCACCTTCACTGGATGCTTTCGTCGCCAAGAATATCGATGCCTGCGCGATGACGAACATGGAGGCGCTCGACATGCCCGCGGCCGCCGGCGTCGACACTACGTCCATCATCGTGGGCGACTACTCGAATGGCAACGACGCCGTGCTGGTGCGCCACAATCTCACGTTGGCTCAGATTCCGGGAAAGCGCGTGCTGTTGGTGGAGAAAACGGTTTCGCAATATCTGTTCGAACGCGCCATGGCGATTAACAATCTCTCGGGCGATCTAAAACGCGTGAAATACGTGAACACTTCCGATTCCGACATCGCGGGTGCGTTCTTGAGCGACCAGAGCCAGGACGTGGTGGTCACCTGGAAGCCACTAGTCTCGCAGATTCTCAAAGGCAAAGGCATCACAAAGATTTTCGACTCGTCGAAGATTCCCGGCGAAATTCTAGACCTGATGGTGGTGCGCACCGAAGTGCTCAACCGGCCGGATGGCTCCGGGCAGCGCTTCGCGAAAGCGATCGCGGGCGCTTGGTACGAACTAACAGCGCAGATGGCCAAACCGGGCCCGGAGGGCGACAAGGTGCTGTCGGCCATCGCCGAAGTATCCGAAGACACGCTGGCTTCCTACAAAGAGCAACTGGCCACTACGCATCTGTTTTACACCGCGCCCTCGGCGTTGGAGATGACGAAGTCGGATCAACTGAAAAAAACCATGGAACTGGTTCGTCAGTTCTGTTTCTCGCATGGACTTTTGGGCGACAAGACCAGTTCACCCGACGATGTGTCCATTCGCTTCCCGGACGGCTCCATCCAGGGCAAGAAGGATCGCGTCCGTTTGCGATTTGACGCATCCTACATGCAACTTGCGGCTGAAGGGAAGTTGTGAGCATCCTTCAGATTCACGCGCAGCCGTCTCGCAGCACGATCTGGATTCTTTCCTGGTTATTGTTTGCAACCGGCGTCGCGAGTTACTTCTGGGTCTCTCGCGGCCGCCATCTCGACAATCCCGACGATCGTGTGATGCCCACCTTGCGCCAGATGGGGCAGGCCTTCGCCGACGCCACGCTGAAGCCCGCTGAGGACGATGAGGTCTCGGCGAATCCCGATCGGGAATCGCTGGCCACGAAGATTCACACCAGCATGCTTTGGAAGGACACCGTGGCCACTGGCCGGCGCTTTCTCATCAGCATGGCGCTGCTATTTCCCGCCGTACTGCTCGGCCTCCACATGGGCATGTTCCCCTATGTGGGATCTTTTTTTCTGCGCTTCGTGCTGTTCTTCGATAAAATCGTCGCGCTCTCACTGCTGCCGATTCTGTTCATCGCGTTTGGTATTGACGAGCTGGCCAAGGTGATGCTGATCGTGGTTGGCGTAGCGCCCACCATCATCCTGGACGCCTTCAATCTCACGCGCGGCGTGCCGAAAGAGCAGATCGTGAAAGGGTTCACTTTAGGCGCTGGGGATTTCTCGATCACCTATCGGATCGTTTTCAAGCAAATCTGGCCGCGTGTGCTGAACAGCATCCGGCTCAATCTGAAATCCGTGATGCTCTTCCTGTTCGCCGGCGAAATGATCGCCTCGCAAGACGGATTGGCGTATCGGATCGCCCTGCTGCGCCGCCATATGGGAATGGACACCATCATCCCTTACGTCTTGTGGGTGGCGCTGTTGTTGTTCCTGGTGGATTTTGGGATGCGAACGTTAAACCGGAAACTGCATCCGTGGTTTCAGGAGGCATAGACTGCTTGTGGCCACGGCACGAACGGTATTGGATGATACGGCTGCACCGGCGAGCTTGAGTACGCCCGCGCTGATCTGCGTCCAAGATGTCGTCGTCGAGTACGGCCAGCCAGGTAAACCTCCCAAGCGAATTTTGAATGGCGTCAGCCTGGACATCCATCCGGGCGAATTCATCTCCATCGTGGGACAAACGGGCTGCGGAAAATCGACCTTGTTGCGGCTGGTGCTCGCCGAGGAAATGCCCACGCGCGGGCAGGTGTTGGTGGAAGGCAGTCCGCGCAGGCAGCCGGATCGCCGCTGCGGATATGTGCCGCAGAAGTATTCACTTTTCCCAGACCGCACGGTGCTTGAGAACATCACGTTCGGGCTCGAAGTGACCGAGATCGGAATCTTCGGCGGCTTTTCACCCGCCCGCCGTGCGCGCCGCCAGGAATTTCGGATGGAAGCAATTGGCTATCTGCGGCGCATGGGTCTGCGCGAATCGGACGCCGTGAAATATCCGCACCAGCTTTCCGGCGGTATGCAGCAACGCGTCGCCATCGCGCAGGCGCTCATTATGCGGCCCAAGATTCTGCTGATGGATGAAGCCTTCAGCGCACTCGATCCCGGCACGCGCGCTGGAATGCAGCGGCTGATCAAAGACCTGTGGCGCGAGACCGGCACCACCATTCTTTTCGTGACTCACAACCCGCGTGAAGCCGTGACCCTGGCGACGCGCGTGATCGCTCTGGGCCGCACGGGCGCGGACGAGGACGGAGCGAACATCGTCCTGGATCTTTCCGTGCCTGCCTCCGATAACGAGGTTACCATCGCGGGTCTGATCCAGCGCGTGGAGCAAACCACTTTCCCAGGCGGCGGCGCGGAGAGCGACGAACAGATCGGCGCCCCAGAAGCCTAAACTAAGCGAGTACAATCAAAAATCCATGTCCTTCTACAAGAGCCATGCCCCGAAACATCGGGAACATACCAGAGAAGTAAAACTTCCGGAACTGGAGGGGATGAAAGCCCTTCTTGAAGAGCGCGAGATTCCATCCCGGCAATGGGAGGCCGAAGTCCGGCGCGGCAAGGAATTTGGCCTGGAGTGCGTCGATTCCATTGAGGACAAAACCGAGATCAGTTGTTTTCAGCGCGGCGAACTGCCTCACTGGTCCGGGATCAACACCTTCTTGAAAACGCCTTACCTGGAAGACGTGCGCAAGGTGGGCGAGTACGACGTGGCCTTCGTCGGCGTGCCATTCGACATCGGCACAACCTACCGCGCAGGCACGCGATTTGGACCGCAAGGCATCCGGCGGATTTCGTCTCTCTACACCACCTACAACTTCGAGATGGGCGTAGATCTGCGCGAATCGCTCAAAATGTGCGACGTCGGCGATATCTTTTGCCCCGCGAACATCACCAAGAGTCACGACCAGATCACCAAAGGCGTCGCGCACATCCTCTCGCAAGGAACACTGCCGATGATCATGGGCGGCGACCACTCCATCGGCTTCCCGTGCGCCCGCGGCGTGGCGCAGTGCGTGGAAGGCAAGGTCGGCATCATTCATTTGGATCGGCACATCGACACGCAGGAAAAGGACATGGACGAGATCATGCACACTTGTCCGTGGTTCCATGCAACCAATATTGCGAATTGCCCGCCGACCAATCTGGTCCAGGTGGGAATCGGCGGATGGCAGGTGCCGCGGCCCGGCGTGAAGAAAGGCCGCGAGCGCGGATCCACCGTGCTGACCATTTCAGATATTGAGCGCATCGGAATCGACAAGACCATCGAGATCGCTCTGGAAGTGGCTTGGAAAGGCGCCAGCGCCGTTTATCTTTCCTTCGACGTCGATTCCGTCGATGCGGGATTCGTTCCCGGCACCGGCTGGCCCGAGCCCGGCGGCTTCCTGCCTCGGGAAGCTCTCGCGATTCTGAAGGGCGTGGCCAAGGAAGGGATCGCCGCGATGGAAGCCGTGGAGGTGTCGCCGCCTTACGACATCTCCGACATCACCGCGCTAGTGGCCGTGCGTGCGATGGTGGACGTGCTGGCCTCGATGACCAAGCATGGCCGGATCGGCGGGAAACTGCGCTGACGCCGGCATTCCTCCTCGTAACGGATTTCGACTGCGGGGACGCGAGCGCAGTGGCCTCGGCTTGCGAGCCAATTCTCGGTTTTCGGCCGGCTGTGGAACTGGTTTCCATCGATACTTTGTCCTCTGCAATCTCGCGCGAGGGTCCAAGAGAGATCTTCGTGCTGCCCACAGCTCTCGATTTCAATCTGCTGCAGCGCGAAGCTTTTGGACATGCGATCGCTGAGGCCCGGCGAGCCTACCCGCAACTCACCATTCATCACGACGACGTCGACCCGACGCACCCCTTGGTGGTCCAGGCTCTCGCCGATCAAGTCGCCCGTGCGGTTCCGGACAATGTTCAATCGCCGCGCCAAATCGGCTTGATCCTTGCCGCCAGCGGGCACGGCGATGCGGGCAGTCGCGGTAATAGTTACCGCCTGATGCGTCTGGTGTGGGAGCAACTCGGCTTGGCCGCCGGTGAAGTCGGATTTGTGCGTCATGCCCAGCCGTTTCTTGTGCACACGCTTGAAAAATGCGCGCAGCGGCCCTTGAATTGGATCGTCCTTCCCGAAGCCCAATGGAAAACCGAGCACGTCGACTTTGCCGCCGTGATCCTCGAAAACTTCCAGCGCGAGCATCCCGAGGCCGCCACTTGGCGGATGGCAGAGCCGCCGGGCGACCATCCAGCGATCGCCGCCTGGCTGGTTCAACGCATCACGCGTTTATGGAACGAGAAGCGGGCTCGCGAATCCGTGCGTGTCGCGTCGCCCAGGCAAAACATTTCTTCCCCGGAATGCCAGACCGTCGGCGAGGGCATAATCGCTCGCGTTTCCGATCGGCAACAGATGGCGTGTCTGTTGGAACGAGTTCTCCCTCCGGTGAAGCCCGATCGCGTACTCGTCAAAGTCACCTGGCATGGCTATGCCACTGGAACCTACACGGACCCCGCCGCGCTCGACCTGTTGCTCGGCGCCTTGCCCGCGCCCGCCATCGTTGTTGAAGGCCACACCAGCAGCCGCAACATCGAAGACGCCGCATTCAATTGGGAGACGGAAGCGCGCGAGCATCGCGCCTGGATCCGCCAGCAAGACGCCGAATATCTGCGCCGCACCGGCCTCGCTGACGTCCTCGCGAAGCATTCCGCGCAATATGTGAACGTCACGGAAGCGTATTGGGACGATGGCTGCGAACAGCCCGCGAACAGTTACATTCCGCAAGTCCTGCTCCCCTACGCCGGCTGCCCCATGATCAGCTTCGCGAAGTTCAAGGGGCCGACACGGCTTGCGATCTCAAATCTCTTCGGCTTGATCCCAGAACCGTTACGATCGAGCTGGCACGGTCCGAACATCACTTACTTTGCACGCGTGTGTTGCGATCTCGCCAAATTGTATGGCGCGGTGTTCCCGCTCATCGGCATGAATGAAGCGCTCTACTCAGCGGTGCGATGGAATCGTAAAGGCCTGTATCGCAGCCGTTGGGGCAATTATGATTTGATTTCTAACGCCGGATACGTGGCCGCCAGCGGCAATCTCGCGGCTGCCGACATTCTGGCCAGCCGGCTGCAGGGACAAGATGTGAATCGCAGCGCGTTCTTTGACGTCGTCCGCGCGGAACTCGGATGGGATGAAGCGGCCGCGGCCGATTCCCTTCCCGAAACCGTCCAGTGCCTATTCGCCTGATGCTCCCCTTACTTCAGCTCCAACAGATCGCCGATAGCGCGTTTCCGATCGGAGGCGCGGCTCACTCGTTTGGAATCGAATGGCTGGCCGACGCAGGGCTGCTGACTGTCGAAAAGCTGGAGCAATTCCTGACGGATTATCTCGATGAAACTGGCTCGCTCGAAGCTGCCTACTGCGCTGCCAGCTGCGGCGCCGGCATTCGGGAATGGCTCACGCTAAACAGCGAACTGGGTGCGCGCAAATTGGCGCGCGAATCGCGCGATGCCTCGGCGGCAATGGGGCGTCGATTCCTGCGCCTGGCGGCGAGCATGTCCCGCAACGAGCTTTTGATCGCGGCCTCCAACGCAGCGGCATCGCCCGGCGCCGAAGTCCACCTGGCAGCCTGTTTCGGATTCGTTGCCGGAGCTCTCGGGATCGAGGCCCGCATCGCCGCCGCCGCTTATCTCCAGCAATCGATGACAGCGCTCGTGTCCGCGTGCCAGCGCTTATTGCCGCTTGGACAAACGCAAGCACATCAAATCCTGTGGAACCTCAAACCCGCCATTCTCGCCGCTGTGGACCGAACTGGCGATCCCGCGCTCACAAGTTCGTTCACGCCTATCGTTGACGTCGCGTCGGCACGGCATGCGAGCCTTTATACCCGCCTGTTCATGAGTTAAGCAATGGCGGAATCTTCCAACCTGCATTTGGCTTTTGAAACGGATAACGCCGGCGGGACCATTCTTCGCGTCCTACAGCAACAGCCGCCCTGGCGTGTGGTGCGCGGCTTTCGTACTCCTTCCGGAGAAACGCTCGCGCACGTGCACAACCTTTCGGGTGGAATTCTCGACAGCGATTCTCTTTCCTGGCAAGTGGAGGTAGGACCGCGGGCGCAAGCGCAGGTAACCTCCACGGGCGCCACGCGCGTGTATCGCAGCCGCTCGCCGGATCGTCGTGCGTCGCAGCGCCTGCATGTGAACGTCGCCGCCGACGCCTACCTGGAATATTTGCCCGATCAGTTAATCCCATTCGCAGGTTCCCGCTTCGACCAGACGGCTCGCGTGGAGATCGAGCGCGGCGGTTCACTCATCTGGTGCGATCGCGTGGCGCCCGGCCGCGAAGCCTCCGACGAAATCTTCCGCTTTGTGGAGCTTACTTCGCGCTTCGAACTGGTCGCGGATGGCCAGCCCGTGGCGATCGAACGCTGGACGTTGACGCCCCTGACACAACGCATGGATTCCATCGCACGGCTCGGCGTTTTCCGCCATTTCGCTTCGTGCTACGTTTGCAAAGCCGGAGAGCCGGCCAGCTATTGGAAAAACTTTGAAGCGCAGATGCAACCTGTGGCTGACCAGTTTTCCGCGTCTGAAGTAATATGGGGAGTGACCTCGCTCCGGGCGCAGGGTCTGGTGATTCGCGGTCTCGCGGTCAGCGGACGTTCGCTTGCGAGCGGCTTGGTGGAAATCTGGAAAGCCGCCAAATGGTTGCTCTGTGGCCGAGTCGCCACGCTTCCCCGAAAAGTTCATTGATTTACTGAAGTGACTGAAGGAGGATAGCCGGTGCATCTGACTCCGCGCGAGCAGGAAAAGCTCATGATCTTTGTGGCTTCCGAATTGGCCAAGAAGCGGCGCGCGCGCGGCCTGAAGCTGAACTATCCTGAGGCCATGGCGATCCTGTCGGCGGAGATTCTCGAGGCGGCGCGCGACGGTAAGAGCGTCTCGGAAATCATGGGCCTGGGCACCTCCATTCTCAAGCGCGCCGACGTCATGGATGGGATCGCCGAGATGATCCACGAAGTGCAAGTGGAAGCGACATTCCCGGATGGCACCAAGCTGGTGACCATCCACGACCCGATTCAATAGGAGACCACCTTGCATCCTGGTGAATATTTGCTCGACGACGACGAGTTGGAATTGAATGCCGGACGCACCACGGCGCAGGTGGTGGTGAGCAACCGCGGCGATCGCCCCATCCAGGTTGGCAGCCACTATCACTTCTTCGAAGTGAATTCCGCGCTCACTTTCGACCGCGCCGCAGCGTACGGCATGCGTCTGAATATTGCCGCCGGCACGGCGATCCGCTTTGAGCCAGGGGAAGAAAAGGAAGTTCCACTAGTGGCCTTGGGCGGCCGGCGAGCGGTCTACGGCCACAACGGCAAGGTCAATGGAGCTTTAACCCGATGAAGATCGCGCGCCGCACTTACGCGGACCTCTACGGACCCACACGCGGCGATCGCGTACGTCTGGCCGACACGGAGTTGATCGCTGAAGTGGAGCAGGATTACGCCGTTTACGGCGACGAGATCACGTTCGGCGGCGGCAAGGTGATTCGCGACGGCATGGGCCAAAGCTCGACGGCCACGCGCGAATCCGAACATGGTGCGCTGGACCTGGTGATCACCAATGCCCTCATCATCGATCATTGGGGCATCGTGAAAGCCGACGTCGGAGTCCGAAACGGACGGATCGTAAAAATCGGCAAGGCCGGAAATCCGGATACACAAGACGGCGTCGACCCCGATCTCGTCGTGGGCGCGTCCACGGAAGTGATCGCGGGCGAAGGCAAGATCCTAACCGCCGGAGCAATCGACAGTCACATTCACTTCATCTCGCCACAGCAGATCTACGAAGCGCTCTCGAACGGCACTACAACGATGATCGGCGGTGGAACCGGGCCAGCCACTGGAACCAACGCCACCACGTGTACGCCAGGACGTTGGAACCTGGAGCAGATGTTTCGCGCGGCCGAAGCGTGGCCGATGAACTTCGGATTTCTCGGCAAAGGAAATGCAACGGCACACGATCCGCTGTCCGAGCAGGTTCTCGCCGGAGCTTGCGGCCTGAAGCTGCACGAGGATTGGGGCACCACGCCGGCCGCCATCGATGCGTGCCTGCGCGTGGCCGACGAGTTCGATGTCCAGGTGGCCATCCATACCGATACGTTGAACGAAGCGGGTTTCGTCGACGATACCATCGCCGCCATCGGTGGACGAACCATTCACACCTATCACACCGAGGGAGCGGGCGGCGGCCACGCACCGGACATCATCAAGATCGCGGGCTTGCCCAACATCCTGCCGTCTTCGACCAACCCCACGCGGCCTCTGACGGTAAACACCATCGCCGAGCATCTGGACATGCTGATGGTCTGCCATCATCTGAATCCGCAGGTGCCGGAAGACGTCGCCTTCGCCGAGAGCCGCATTCGGCAAGAGACCATCGCGGCCGAAGACATTCTGCACGATCTGGGCGTTATCAGCATGATGTCGAGCGACTCGCAGGCGATGGGGCGCATCGGCGAAGTTGTAACGCGCACCTGGCAGACGGCGCACAAGATGAAGGTGCAGCGCGGAGCGCTAGCCGGCGATTCATCGCGCAACGATAACCAGCGCATCAAGCGCTACGTCGCAAAGTACACTATCAATCCGGCCATCGCGCACGGAATCGCAAGCGAAGTGGGCTCCGTCGAGCCCGGCAAGCTCGCCGATATGGTGCTGTGGAATCCGGCGTTCTTCGGTGTCAAACCCGAGATGATCATCAAGGGCGGCTTCATCGCCTGGAGCGTGATGGGCGACGCGAACGCCTCCATTCCCACGCCGCAGCCGGTGCTCTATCGTCCGATGTTCGGATCGTTCGGCGCCGCGCCACAATCCACCGGCGTCACGTTTATTTCGCTTGCGTCGCTGCCCACCGTCGAAAAGCTTGACCTGAAAAAACGGTTGGTGCCGGTGCAGAACTGCCGGAAGATCGGGAAGGCCGATATGATCCACAATTCTGCGACGCCCAAAATCGAAGTGGATCCGGAAACCTATGAAGTTCGCGCGGACGGCGAGCTTCTCACCTGCGAACCGGCCAGCGTTCTGCCGCTGGCGCAGCGCTACTTCCTCTTTTAAATTTATGAGCCATCATCATACCCATCGCGCGTTTCGAATTGGCGTCGCGGGACCAGTCGGCAGCGGGAAGACCGCGCTTGTTCACGTCCTCAGTCAATCTCTCTGGCCGGAGGTGAGTTTGGCCGTGGTGACCAACGACATTTATACCCGCGAGGATGCCGAATTTCTCATCCGTCAGGGCGTCCTGCCACCCGAGCGAGTTACGGGCGTCGAGACCGGAGGCTGCCCACATTCCGCCATCCGTGAAGACGCGTCCATGAATCTGGAAGCCATCGAGGAGTTGGAGCGCGCCCACGCCGGCCTGGAGCTGGTCTTCATCGAAAGTGGCGGCGACAATCTAGCGGCCGCGTTCAGCCCGGAGCTGGTGGACGTTGCCATCTACGTGATCGACGTGGCGGGCGGAGATAAGATCCCACGCAAAGGCGGACCCGGCATCATCCGATCGGACCTGCTGGTGATCAATAAAATCGACCTCGCGCCCTATGTGGGAGCTTCGCTCGATGTGATGCAGCGCGATACGCTCAAGATGCGCGGCGACAGGCCATTTTTGTTCACGAATCTGCGCGCCGGCTTGGGCGTACCCGAACTGAAGGCTTGGGTGGAAGAGAAGATGAGCCTGCCGCCGGAGGCGCGGCACAAAGTGGTAACCGCCGAAGATCTTCGCGGGCGACCCATCAGCCACTCGCACTCACACACTCACTAGCGGCGTGTCTCAGCGCGCCCGGGCTAGTCCGTTTTGCACCGCCGCGGCTTCGGAAGCCGCCAATTCCAACTGTCCTGAAGTCAATTGGCGCGCCGTGAGCGCAGCTTGCGCGACGCCGTCGTGGCCATGCACGGAGGTGCCGGCGACAATATGATACAACTCGTGCGCCAGTACCCGGCCCATGGCCCGGCCGAGCAGAACGTTTCCTCCGAGCTGATTCCCGTCAGCCATAGCGGATCCCACGGCGCCGCGAAGGTTGTCGCAGGCCAGATTGCTGAAGGGAAGCACCGTGCCATCCACCTCATGGGACCACCCGAGCGGGCCAGGCGCCAGAAACGACGGCGATCCGTCCATCTCGCAATGGCCCACCAGCCTGACCACAACCAGCATCCCGCTAACCGATTGAGCGGGGACACCGAGATGCCAGCGCAAGGAAACGCCCGATCGCTTCAGAATGTGGGAGGCCTCGCGACCCATTTCGCGCAAGGCCACCTTGGAGTATCGGCCATCCGGCAGCACGACGGCGGTCACCTGGGTTGATATCTGGGTTGATATCGGGCTTGATGGCTCGCCGGCCAGAAGGGGGGCAGCGGAAAAGATTACCGCGCAAAACAGCAAAGAAGGCGCACAACGAACGTAGTTTAGCGTCACAATTCCCTCGACAAAGAGGCTAGAGCTTACAGAGCTCAGTGGTGATTATACATGCAATAATGATCGGTTGTTCAACTTGAGAAGTTTACGAGCGCTCGATCCGGTCGCCACTAGCACCCGCTACTTCTGGATCCTCGCGGCGCTGGCCGCCCTTCTTCTCTTCGCGCCGATACGCACCGGCGATCTCGCCGGGTATGACGACGCACGCTATGCTTTAGTTGCAAAGCACGTAGTTTTATCGGGCCATTGGCTCGAAATCGAAAGTAATGGAGGGCCCGCGCTGGAGCACCCGCCCTTGTTCTCATGGATGCAGGCGGCTCTGTTTATCCCATTTGGGCTTTCCGATCCGCTCGCCAAGCTTCCGTCAGCCCTGTGCGGACTTGGAGTCATTCTCCTGGTGGCTTGGCTCGGACGCCGCTTGACGGGCGATGCCTTCACCGGTGTACTGGCCATGTTCGTGATGGCGACCAGTATCTATTTTGTGAAGTACGCCGCGCGCGCCATGACGGATGTTCCGTTCACGTTCTTCTTTCTCGCCGCGGTATGCGCCTGGCTGCTGGGCGAAGAGGATCCGCGCTGGCTGCTGGTAGCGGGCGCGTTCGCCGCCATGGCGCAGTTGACCCGCGCGCTGGCCGGAATTAGCATCCCCTTGCTGTTCGCCGTCGATCTGATCGCCAATCGCCGCCGTCCTCCGCTGCGCTATTTGATCGGAGCGGCATTCGTCGCGTTCCTTCCGCCAGCCGCCTGGTACGCGCAATGGATTTACCGCTACGGCGAAGAGTTCTTCGTGCGCCATTCGATGTACATGAATCAGGAAGTGACGGGAGCGCTGTCGCCTCCCTGGCGGCGCTACACCGGCGCATTCGAGTACATCTGGATGATCTCGAAATCCTATTGGCCGTGGCTTCCCGCGATGATCGCGGGCATTGTCTTTGTGATTCGCAAGAAGGATCGCAAATTGCGCATCCTCATCCTGTGGGTGGCGGTGGTCTACGTGCTTTGCGCGATCACGAAAAGCCGCGTTCTGCGCTATATGCTGCCTGCCTATCCAGCTTTCGCGATTCTTTCCGCCATCGGCCTCCTGTGGCTAGTGCCTGAGCGCTACGTGCGCAATGGGCTGCGCGTGCTGACGCCGCTGCTCGCGGTTCTCGTTCTCGGCATCGCAATCCGTCCGCCTGTCAATTACCATGCGGTGGACACACGGGCGATCGCGCGAGCATCCACCGCCGCCACGGCTCCCGGCGAGCGAATCACCTTTTATGACGACGGCGCGCCTCGCTTCGACGAGATGAACGAGCTTCTCTGGTACGGCGATCGTTACTTTGTCGCCGTCTTGGAAGCCGGCCAACTGCCCGAAGCCCTTCAAAACCCGCAGACCCGAGTTTTTATTATGGACGTGAATACGTTTCGAGCGCAGGTGGAGTCCCGCATCCCGAACCAGATCGTCGCCCGCGCCGGACACCTGGTTTGTTTTCGACTGCTCACGCGCGCGGCTCAGAATCGCCTTACCGAGCCGCGACCATAGGGAGCCGGTGGCCAAAACCGTTTTGCGAACCATCTTCTCCAAGGCCTTCAAAGGAGAGCTCCGGAGGCACGAATGGCGCGCGACGCGTTTCCCGAGAGCGGGCGCAGCACAACGCCGCACGCAGGCGGAAACGGGCGGAAGCGCATGACCATTGCTCCACCTAACCGTTATCGCCCGCATCACTAATATCTATCGGCGAGGCGATTCCACGGCCGTAGTGACGTGCGCCGGGACCTCTGGCTATTGTATTAGCCCAATTCCTTGTATCGAAAACAATCGACCAGGTGGTCGTTAACCATGCCGGTAGCCTGCATGAATGCGTAGCAGATGGTCGAGCCGACGAACTTGAAGCCGCGTTTTGCGAGGTCCTTGCTCATCGCATCGGACTGCTCCGTTCGAGCCGGCAATTGTTCGTGCCGCCGCAGGCGATTCTGCCGCGGACGGCCGCCCACGAATTGCCAGATGTAGCTATCAAAAGAACCGAACTCTTTTTGCACGGCGAGAAACAACTGCGCGTTTTGCACGGCGGCGCGAATCTTCAGCCGGTTCCGCACGATTCCATCGTCGGCAAGCAAGCGCGCAATTCTCGCCTCGTCATAACGAGCCACTTTGCGCACATCGAATCCATCAAACGCGGCGCGGTAGGCCGCTCGCTTCTTGAGAATGGTGATCCAACTCAATCCGGCCTGCGCGCCCTCCAGAATCAGGAGCTCAAACAATCCGCGGTCGTCATGCAGAGGAACGCCCCATTCGGTGTCGTGGTAAACGATGGAGAGTTCATCGCGCGCCCAGGTGCAGCGTTTCTTAGTCAAAGCAGGCTCCTCACGCCGCGGTCGCCAGGCGGCGTCCCATCATCATGGCATCAAACGCCGCCGGTGTGCCCCGGGGAACTCCACGCCCGGAGCGCCGGCGCGAGCACAAAGCCTCGCAAAAGCGGGAAAATAGATTCACTATGCGCTGTAAGATCGCCTCCGCATTCGTGATCGCTAGCCTGTCCGCTGCGGGCTGCCTCGCCGCCGACAAATACGCGGGACCCGTGCCCCCCAAGCCCGACATTCCCTACCTTCTGCATGCCTCCACTCTGATTGAAACGGAAGTGGCGCAGGCCCAGCAGGGTAAGAAGAACGACCAGTACACCATCTCCGGCGCTTCTTCTCCCGCGCGCACTCCTCTCGCCGAGCCGATCTTCATCATCGACGCGCGCCAGGTCCAGCCGGAAACCTTCGAGTTGTACCGTATGGACGTGAAGGGCGGCAATCGCGAAGTCTCGTTGAGCGGCAACCGCCGGCGCGGCGGATCGCGCGCACTGCATCTCGCCGTCAAGCCTCTCGGCGGCCATCTCTATCGCGTGGAAGTGGACGAAGCGCTCGACAACGGCGAATACGCGCTTTCGCCCAGCAACGACAATCGGGCTTTCTGTTTTGAGATCTACTGAAGATTTAACATCTAGTGACGATTTGAGGTCCATTGATCGCGTTCCCTATCTCGTAACGCAGGCGGGGGCGCCCTATGCGGGCTTGCGTCAGATCCCGGTTTCGATCCTGCTTCACGATGTCCGCAGTTTGTACAACGTCGGGGCGTTCTTTCGTTCGGCCGACGCCGCCGGCTGCGAGAAGCTCTATTTATCCGGAATCACCGCCCGGCCGCCCCACGCGGGGATCGCCAAAACCGCGCTCGGCGCCGAAGAGACCGTCCCTTGGGAGCATTCCGCCGACCCCGCCGCTCTCATCCTGCGTCTGCGCCGGCAAGGCCACGAAATCGCCGCCATCGAAACCAGCGTTCACGCCACCGACCTGTACGATTGGAAGCCGCGCTTCCCGGTCTGCGTTCTGTTCGGACACGAGGTGGATGGCTTGGCCGAACCACTGCTGGCTGCGTGCGATACTTACGTGCGCATTCCCATGCTCGGCCGCAAACATTCGCTCAACGTCGCAACCGCCGGCGGCGTGGTCATTTACGAGCTGCTGCGAAAATACCGGGCCCTCATCGAGAATGCAAGAATAAAGCCATGAGGGTGAAGGCGTTCGTCGCCACGGCGCTTGGTGCGGTCGTTCTTCACGCCCAGTACCCAACCACAATGGTTCCCGCGGTGCGCGCCACTCATGACATGGTTGCGGCGGCCAACAATTTCGAAGTGGAAGCGGGTTACCGCATCCTGACGCAAGGCGGCAACGCAGTGGACGCCGGAGTGGCCAGCGTCCTGGCTGCCAGCGTCACTGAATTGAACCGCTTCGGACTCGGCGGCGAGATGCCGCTGCTGATCAAGATGTCCGGCCAGCCCACCATCGCCATCAGCGGCGTGGGAGTGGCGCCCGCCAAAGCCACGGTGGAGTTCTACAAGCGCCGTCCGCCCGAAGCATGGGAAGAGCCCAATAGCATGCCGCCCGTACCCGTCCAGGGAATCCTCTCCGCTATTACTCCGGGAGTGTTCGACGGCCTGATCCTGGCGCTCGAAAAGTACGGAACCAAATCCTTCACCCAGGTGGTTCAACCCGCCGTCGAATATGCCAGCGAAGGATTTCCCATGCCGGAAGAGTTCGGCGGCATGCTGCTCAGCTACCAGCGTATCATTGCACTTTGGCCGGATTCGACGAGATTTTTCTATCCGGCGGGCCAGCCCACGCCGCGCGGCGAGATCTTCCGGGAACCTACCTTGGCCCAAACCTTCCGCGAACTCGCAAACGCGGAAAAAAAGGCTCATGGGAATCGCCAGGCCAAGCTCCGCGCGGTGCGGGATCTTTTTTATAAGGGCGACATCGCGCGGCGGATTGCCGCGTTTTCGGAGAACAATGGCGGCTTGATCGCCTATAGCGATCTAGCCAATTACCACGCTGAGATCGACGAACCCAAGCTGGGGACTTACCGCGGCTACGAGATCTACAAGCCTGGCTTCTGGACGCAAGGTCCGGTGATGATCGAAACCCTGAACCTGCTGGAAGGCTACGACCTGAAAGACATGGGCCACAACAGCCCGCAATATCTGCACACCCTTGTAGAGGCGGTAAAGCTGGCGTTCGCCGATCGCGACGCTTACTACGGCGATCCCAAGTTCAGCAAAATTCCCGAAGAGATCTTGCTCTCGAAGGCCTATGCCGCCGAGCGCCGCAAGCTGATCGATCCGGAGCATGCTTCTATGGATCACCGCCCAGGAAATCTCGGCCTGCCTCTTGCGCTCCCCTCGGCAACGGCATCAGCCGGCGGCATCGTGAACGATACCACTTGCGTCAACGTCGTGGACAGCCAGGGCAACGCATTCTCCGCCACCCCCAGCGGAGCCTGGCTGCCTTCGGTGATCGCGGGCGATACCGGCATTCCGTTCACCACGCGGCTGCAATCCTTCGTGATGACCCCCGGCCACCCCAATCGACTGCAGCCGGGCAAGCGCCCTCGCGTGACCCTCAGCCCGACGCTCGTGACGCGCAATGGCAAGCTTGAAATGATTCTCTCCACGCCCGGCGGCGACAATCAGGACCAGGCGCTATTGCAGGTGTTACTGAACATCGTCGAGTTTGACATGACGCCGCAGGAAGCCGTGGAAGCGCCGCGCTTTCAAACCGAACACCTGTTCAGTTCTTTCGGCAATCACGAATTCACGCCCGGCCGTTTGAATCTGGAAGGCCGCATTCCGATCGCAACCGGCGACGCGCTGCGCGCGCTGGGACATCGCGTCGCACTCACCGGCGACTGGAGCAATTCTTCGGCCCCCACGGTCATCTGGGTCCATGACGGCGTGCTTAACGGTGGGGCGGATCCACGGCGGGCCCGCTTCGTATTCGGTCGCTAGCCTTGCGGGCGGAGCTGGTCGCTGTTGGCGGCGCCTGAGCAACCACTGGAATCGTCACGATGTTACTGGTGAACACGTTCTGCGCGATATACATCTGCGTCACCGGATTAGTCGGCAGTGAATTGTCGATTTGCAATACTACCGCATAGATTCCTGGCATCATGCCAACGGCAAGTCCCGCGCTCAACACGTTCGCGGTTGCGCCTCCCACCTGCGCGTTGTCGACGTTGGTTACAGGCACGTTCAGCGCCGGCCCTGGATAAACCTGGCCGGTGATGCTGGCGGGCGTTAAGCCATCCGGCAGCGTGGTCGGTCCGATGCCGGTGGCATAAATGGTGATCACCTCGCCCGGAATCACGGGATTGTCTGGCGTGACAAGTGAGCCCGCGACGTTCGCGCAGCAGGTCGCCGAGCTGTCCAGCGGAGATATCGTGATGGTGGCGTTGGTGCTGACGCTCGCGGCGATTGCGATGCCGTTCCCGGCCGGCCCTCCCACTTTCGCCGTCAGGATGATGCGCGTGAACTCGCCCGCAGCCGTCGCCGTCACCTTCTCATCCGGATTCGCGTCGATCAGAACAATCAGACCGTCCCGAACCGATTGCAGAGTGTCGGTGGACTGCACAGTGTAGTTATAGCTGTTGCTGCCGATCATGATGGTGGCGACGTCGCCCGCCGTAACCGATCCATCGACATCCACCAGCGCAATGGCGTTTCCGCTGGTGTGGTACGCCACGACGGGCCGCGGATCGCTTCCTCCTCCCGCGAAAATACCGGGATTTTCCTGCACCACCGGGATCCCAATGGCGTTGGTAGCGGTTACCGAACCATCGCTGTGAACGGTTCGCACGAACGCGCTGACACCGTTCGAGCCGGTCACTTCATAGGGAAGTTGCGTGTTGATCTGCGTCGGCGATACGGACAGAATCGGCGCGCGGATGCCGTCAAAGTAGACCTGCACTCCGTTGAAGTTGGTGGTGGGATAGTTGCCGTTGGCGTCCGGGGTGGCCGCGGCGGTTGTGTCAGCCAGATTGTTTCCAGAGATGGTCACCAACGTTCCCGGCGCCAGTTCGGACGCCGCCGCGCCGCCGGCCAGGCTGGCTCCCGCCGCCGTTGCCGCTTCGGTAGGCGTCCCAGAGGTGGAAGAAGCCGCCGTGGTGGCCGCATATCCAATATTGTTGCCGTTCAACCCCGGCTCGCGCGCGATCAAGTTCACTACGAAAAGACTTCCCTCCACGATATCGGCGGTCGCAATGACGTTCGGATCCGGCGTCGTGTTTTTCGCGGTCCCGTTGATCAAATTGGCTAAAGCCTCCGCGATGCTGACCAGCGTGTCGTTGGTCACCACCGTGTAGGTGTAGCATACAAATCCCCCCGTGGTGGATGGGCAGGTCCCCGTGGTCGCCCCCGGCGAGGTGATGCTGATCGTAACTGTGTCGCCCGCCGTGATGGTCCCCGTCAGGCTCACCGTGCCAACGGCGTAAGTATTCTGGCTGGCCGCGTTAGTAATTCCGGTGATGGGAATGCTGGGCGTACCTGGGGTGAACACCATCACGCGCAGATCGAAAGGATCCGAGACATAAAGATTTGTTCCGTCCCAGGCGAGAGCTAATGGAGTGCGAATGGTGTTCGGAGCCGACTCCAGAACATTGGCGTCCGGGCGAAAGGTGTCCGTGCTGGTGCTCACCTGATCGGTGAACTCATCCGGCTGCCCCAGGTAGATATCGGCCTTTACCCCGTTGCTGGCCGGCACGCTGTTATAAACCAGCACGCGATCGTTACCGCCATCGGCGATGTACAAACGCTGTCCGTCCGACAGGGCGTACCGGGGGAAACTCAGGGTAACGCCGCAACGCCCTGGATAAAGCGGAGTGCCGACGCTGTCTGTGCCGGTGGAAGGGCAAACGACGGTCGGACATCCGGCGCCGTAGGTTGGGTAACCGTCGGCGTCCACACTGGTCGCAAGGCAAGAACCGATGACACCGTTGTCATTTTCGCTGGTCATGTTCGGCTGGCCCACCACCACATCCGCCGCTTGCCCATTCTGGGTGGGAATGGAATTCCAAATCAATACGCGATCGTGGCCCAGGTCGGCCACATACAGGCGCTGCCCGTCGGAGGTCACCGACACCGGGTTGAACAGGTTGCTGGCGGTTGGCGGCAGGTCGCTGGTCGTCGAGGGCGGCACCGTCGAGAAGTTCGGCTCGCCTAAGACTAAATCGGCCGGCTGATTGTTGGACGTCGGGATTTTATTCCAGACCATGATCCGGCTGTTCTGCGTGTCGGCCACGAACAGTTGCGTTCCTTGCACCCAGACGCCTTGCGGCCCTCGCAAAGCGGAACTGTTTACCTGCGGCGGCTCCTGCAGAGTGGTGAAGTTGGGTTGCCCTAGCACCAGGTCGGCCGGCTGATCGATGGTGGTTGGAATCGAGTTCCATATAAGAACCCGGTTATTGTCGGTGTCGGCCAGCACCAAAATCTTCCCGTCGGAAGCAACCATGGTTGGGTTCCGGAAGCCGTTCTGAGTGAGATAGGGGTTGGTAGTCGTTGCGAAATCGGGCTGGCCCAGCACCACGCTGGCCTCTCCCACGCTGGAAGTGCCCACGCAAACCGGGCAGCGGCCGCCCTGCGGAATCGGGTCCGTGGGGTTGTAGATGTAGCGCGAAATATTGTTAAAGATCAGGACGCGATTATTGACCGGCGGAAAGAGCCCGTGGAGATTGGAATCCACCACGAACAGCGTGTTGTTGGCGACCGCGAGTCCCTGCACCGCGCCCACCTGAAAGGCCGACGGGGCGCCCGAGTCCTGTGCGGTAAACGTGGGCTGGCCGACGGTTTCCCGGGCCGCTTGCCCGGTCAGAAAGTTAATCGCGGGCTGCTGCGCAAACGCCGTCGACAGACACAGAAATAGTAGGCCAAGATGCTTCATGATATTGAACTTAAGAAGTACCGCCCCAGTATAACAATCAGGGACGAATTGGGGCCTTGGCGAGTTTCAGTTTCCTTCACCTCGCCTAAGCTCGCACTTTTTCCCTCACGTTGAATTCCAGTTTCCACCTCCGCCCGTCGCGCGCCACCGACCACAACTGCAACATCCCGGTTTCGGTAACCACCGTTTCTAAAGTGACGGGAACGAACTCGCCGGCTTTGCCCGCGGCGTCCAGCGTGACTTCCACCGGCGAAAGCTCCTCCAGTTCATCGCCTGCGTCGTCCAGCATGGCGCCGGCGGCGTCGTTTTTGCGAGTGGCCGACTGAAAGAAACGAAACTCCGCCGGCTCGCCGACAATCAATCCGAACTCGCGCCCGCGCAGATCGACGGAGCTGCCTTCTTCCATCCCAAAGGGCGCCACGGTGAGCGCCTTCACGGGCACGCGCATGCCGGGAACCGCGGGCAGCGAACTTTCGATGCCGACGTAGTAGGTGCGCGGCACTCCCCCGCGGATACGCACACCCCGGCCCGCGCGAGCCAGCCCATAGTAAGCCGCGCCGCGAGCCACCGCGTGCATCAAATCTTCGCCCAGCAGCGGCGCCGGCGCAGCCATGCCTTCCTCCGCCAGCCACCCGCCGAGCACATCCAGAATTCGCTGCCGCACCAGGTCGGAGCGCAGCACCCCGCCGTTGAACAATACATGAGTGGGCGCCGCCAGTCCGCTAGCGCCGCGACGCACCGCTCCATGTTCGGACTGCGCCGCCTGCTGCCGCAGGAAACGCGCCAGATGACGTGTGATGGCGGCATCGGAGGCGTAGGGCAGCCCAATCTCGGCGAGGCCCATCTTGCGGCGCTGCGGCATGTCATGGCTCGACACGGCCGGCAGAAAGCCTTGTTCCAACAGACGCTCCACGTCTTCAGCCGCAAGCTTGGTCTTGATAGTTCCCCCCACCACTCCTGTGCCGCGGCCCAAAATCGTAACGGTCTCCTCGCGCTTCTTGTTGTCCTTGGCGAGCAGCCGCTCCTTGGCCAGCCTGCACTGTTGCCAAAGCGCATGCAATTGCATGGCCTCGAGCTTGGTCCCTTTAGTCGTAAGCTGCTGCTCGACATGCCTGGCCAGCGCCAGATCGATATTGTCGCCTCCCAGCAACAGGTGTTCACCCACAGCCACGCGTTCCAGCGCCAATTCTCCGGCCTGCTCGGTAACCGCGATCAGCGTGAAATCGGTGGTGCCGCCGCCGATGTCCACCACCAGAATCAGATCGCCCACCGCCACGCGCTCGCGCCAGTCGGGATGCCGCTCGATCCAGGCGTAGAACGCCGCTTGCGGCTCCTCCAGCAGCAGCAGATTCTTGTAGCCCGCCTCTTCGGCAGCTTTCAGCGTCAACTCTCGCGCCACAGCGTCAAACGACGCGGGCACTGTCAGCAGCACTTGCTGCTCGATGAAGGGTGCGTCCGGCATCTTGGAATCCCAAGCCTGGCGCAGATGTTCCAGATAGCGGCGCGATGCTTCCACAGGGGAAACTTTTGCGACGCCTTCGGGCGCGTTGAGCGGAAGGATGGGCGCCGTGCGATCGACGCCGGGATGGGATAGCCACGATTTCGCCGAAGACACCAGCCGGCTTGCAACTTCCGCGCCGCGCTTCTGCGCGAGCGCCCCAACCACGAAGTCGGGCGAAGCGTCCCAAGGCAGCGCGATCGACCCGGCGGGAAAATCCGACGATCCCGGCAGGTATAAGAACGACGGCAGCAACGGCTGATCGCGCACTTCGCCCGGATTCACCAACTGCGGGACTTCGAACAAGGCGACCGGCGGTTGCTCGCGGGGATCTTGGCCCTCGGCGGCCGCATACGCGAGCGCGCAATTGGTTGTTCCTAGATCGATACCGATGACGTATTGGCTTGGCAAGACAGGTAAGGGCTGCACTCAGTGTACCGCGCAAAGGCCGGAGCGCGAATGTTATAATCGCTTTTTTGGCACCGACCGACATCTCCGTTGAAGCGGCTGGCCGCTGGTTCTTGCATTCCGGAATCCAAGAAGCGCACGGAGGCGTAGCGCGATATTACCGGTCCGACCTGGGCCAAAATCTACCGGTGTCCACCGAGATCACCGGCTACACACTGAGCGCCCTGTTGTTCCTTCATCAGCGGACGGGAGACCCGGCTTATTTGGAAGCCGGCCTGCGGGCGGCGCGATTTCTGACTCGCTTGGCGTGGGACGCGCGGCTCGGCACGTTTCCGTTTGAGCTGCCGGTCAATGGGGCATCGGAATCCGCTCTTACGTATTTCTTCGATTGTGGGATCATCGTGCGCGGACTGCTATACGCCTGGCGCATCACCAAAGATGTCGAATACCGGGATGCGGCGATCGCGGGCGGACGAGCGATGTTGGCCGATTTTCCATCGCAGAGCGGGCTGAATCCGATTCTTTTGCTGCCTCAGAAGCGGCCTATGGTGTGGGAACCGCGCTGGTCCGCAAGCCCGGGATGCTATCAGTTAAAATCCGCGCTGGCGTGGCGCGAGCTGTTCGAAGTCACTGGCGAGAGTGCGTTTTTGCGCGGCTACGAATCGGCGCTCCAGGCCGCGCTCGACAACGATCGCCACTTCCTGCCCGGCGATGAGGTTCAGCAGCGCGTGATGGACCGGCTTCATGCTTACTCCTATTTCCTGGAGGGTCTGCTGCCGGTGCTCGATCGGCCCGAGTGCGCCACAGCCTTTCGCAATGGCGTAGATCGCGCCGCTGGCTATTTGCGTGAGATCGCGCCCCTGTTTGCGCGCTCCGATGTTTACGCGCAGGTGCTGCGCGTCCGGCTGCTGGGCGAAGCTTCGGGAGCTTTGCCGCTCGATCGATCCGCGGCGGCGCACGAAGCCCGGCAGGTGGCGACCTTTCAAATCGCGCTGGACGGTTCCCGAGGCGATCCTCGCCTGGCCGGAGGCTTCCTTTTCGGCCGCAAGGAAGGCCAAGACATGCCCTTCGTCAATCCGGTTTCCACTGCCTTTTGTGTACAGGCCCTCGCCCTGTGGAACGATCGTACATCGGGACGGATGGAGACCGCGCGGCAAGATCTAATCTGAGTGGCGCACTAACCGAGCTTCACTCCGAACACCGCATAGTCGAGACTTCCGAAGAATTCCTTGCGAAAAGCTTCCGGCAGTTCCGCCAGCGAAGGCATGCTTTCAATGGCCGGCGATAATCGCTCGATTTCGATTCGCCCGAAGCCCGCTTCTTCCAAATAAAAGCTTGCCAGCGCTGGTGGAATCGGATGGCGATGCGTGGGATCGATGTAGAAATGCGTGGCGAAAATCGCGAGGCATTCCGGATTCGGCGTCTCGATGGCCAGCAAACCGCCCGCGCGCAGTTTCGCATGCACCAGCCGGATCATCTCGGGTAGTCGCGCTTGCGGCAAATGCTCCACCACCTGGCAGCAGACTACGCCGCCTAGCGATGCATCCGGCAGCGCGCTTAAGTATGCGAACAGATCCGCCTTCTCGGCGTCCAATCCATTGGCTTGGCACAGCGCGATCGAATCGTCGTTCGAATCGATGCCTCGCGCCTCCAGGCCGGCCTCGCGGAAGACTTGAAGCATTTCGCCGCGCCCGCAGCCCAGGTCGAGCACCGGCGCATGCTCGCCGAAACGCGCCGCGTACATCTTCTGGCGGCGGCGAATATCGTCTTCGCCCCCGCGAAATCTCTCGGCGAACTTCAGCCAATCCACGTTCGCAAACTCCGGCGGCGCGCTGTACGACACTTGCTCCACGGTGCGCGCGAGCGAAGCCCTCTGCCGCAGCAGCCGCAGCTCGGCGTGAATCATGCGCTCGTATTCCCCGCGTACGCGCGCCAGTTCGTCCCAAAATCGCCGATGGATCTCGCCGGATTGCCGCTCCATCGCTCGTTCGAAGTCGGCGTGCCGATCTTTCATCTGCTCGCCGTAGTTGGCGTCCATCAAAGTTACGCGATGCTGAAAGGCGGCTTGCAGCTCGGAAACGCTTCGCAAGAACTGGATTTCGGTGTGCGCCAGCTTTTGCTCCCAGCCGGCGCGCCACTCGGCCCAGTGATGGCGAATGTCCCGCAATTCCCGCGCTTCCTCCCGCACACCTGCGATGAGTGAAAAGGTCTGCTTACATTCGTTCAGCGTCTCAATGGTGGCTTGCACGCACTCCATGACGCCGCGATTGAACTCTACCTGCTCGCGCACGTGCCAGTCCAGAGCGCGGGCCACCGTCCGCTTCAGACTCTGAATGATGGAATTCAACGGTCCGCCTCCCCGTGGGTTCACGGTCCCGATGCTGGCCACCTTGGCTTCGGCGGCATCGCGAGCATGCAGCAGGGGCGTCAAGTCCGGGAGCGGAAGGTTGCCGGCGGCCACACCGTTGGGATTGCGCGCCCGCACCCGCTGCCGGATCTCGGCGATCACCGCCGCGAGTTCTTCACCCTTGGGATCATCCATGCTTTCGGCTCGATTGTTTATTCCAGTTCGCGGTGATTTTCGTGAAGACGCCGCCGCGCGGCGTGAACTCGCCCGTCAGCGTCGCCTCGATCGGCTTACACGCTTTGACCACGTCGCGCAAAAACCGATTCACCACGTTTTCCTGGAAAATTCCCAGGTTGCGATATGCCAGCATGTACATTTTGAGCGACTTCAGTTCCAGACACAATTTATCCGGAACGTAGCGCAGCGTGAGCTCGCCATGATCCGGCAGACTCGTCTTGGGACAAACGGAAGTGAACTCCGGCAGCACGATTTCAATCTCGTAGCCCGGATACTGGTTCGGCCATGTCTCGATCTCGGGCAGCGGCGCGCGCACTCCGGCAGACGCGTGTTCGTCGGTGTATTGACGTTTCATTTCGCGGGAATGAGCGTGCGCGACAGCAGATCCAAAAAAAGCCCGACGTCGGTAACCACGCCTACCATCTGCCCTGTACCGCGATCGCTTACTTTGGTGGCGACGGCCGGATTGATATCGACGCAAACGATTTTCACCCAGCTCGGCAGCATGTTGCCCACCGCGATGGAGTGCAGCATGGAACCCAGGCATAGCACCAGCCCTGCGCCCTTCAGATGCTCGGCATAAGCGTCTTGCGCGCGGTTCATGTCGGTGATGGTCTCGGGCAATGGCCCGTCGTCGCGCAAGCTGCCCGCCAGCACGAACGGCACATTGTTCTGGATGCATTCGTACATGATGCCGCTGCGCAATCGCCCGCTCTCCACCGCGCCGCGAATGCCGCCGCAATTGTAGATGGCGTTGATGGCGCGCATGTGATTGCGATGCCCGTGTTCTTCCTGGCGCCCGTCGCTCTGGCGGATTCCGAGCGACGTGCCGAGCAACGCCGATTCGATGTCATGCACGCCCAGCGCGTTCCCGCTGAGCAACGCGGTAATGTAGCCTTCGCGGATCAAGCGCGACAACGCTCCAGCGCCGCCGGTGTGAACCACCACCGGCCCAGCCACGGCGACGATTCCCTGACCGGCCGCGCGCGCCTGCTCCATCAGCGCGGCTACCTGTTTCACCGCCGTCTCCACTTGCCGCTCCGACGAAATGTCGTTGCTCATGAACGCGAACGCCAGCCGGTCGCGCTCCTTGGATTCGGGAACCACGCGGATGCCGCGCATCCCGGTGACCACCTGGTCCCCCGCTTTGATGTCGCGCAGACGCCGGCACGTCGCTTGATATTCATGCGCCCGATCGTCCCGCACCACGATCAGCGCGTCCATGCGCTGATTCTGAACCTCCACCCAATGGCCGGAATGGCGCACGTAAGTTTTGTGGTTGCTGGTGGAGTAAAAATCCTCGGGAGCGCAGCGATCCTGTTGCACGGTGAACAAGTCGGCGTCTCCCGACTCCACCATCGCGCAGCCCAAGCCGAGCAATTGCGAAAGAATCTTTTCCATCGACTCGGCGTCATTGGTTTCGATCTTCAGCCGCAGGTACGAGCCATCGCTGTTCGTGCGGCCGATGCTAAATTGCTCCACCTCGAACCGGCCCGCGAACTCCACCACGGTGTCGAAGATGCGCTCCATGATGTGCGAGTCGATGAGGTGACCCTGGGCCTCCACGCGCTCTTGCAGTGGAAGCGGTTTACTATGCGCCTGCATACTTTCGGACTTGGTAGTCAAGCTATAGGATACCTGCTATTGGAGAGGAAACTCGACTTTGAAGCCCGGAAACCCATGTCTCTTGCGCGAATTATAAATGGTTCCACCTTACGGTTGCTTTGCCGGGTTCCACGCGTGGCGGCAGTTCCGTCTGGCTTGCGCTATTCCGGTGCAAGCTTTGCGTCTTCGTTCAATGACAATTCAATGCTACCGCTCCGCCATCCACGCCAGGAACAATCCGTCCGGCGCCACGTCTTCCCAATACGAAATCGGGCGACTCGACACCTTCGCGCAATGCCGCCCGAGCAGCTTCTCCAATTCCTTTCGCCCGAACCATTTCTCCCACTCGGGCGTCTTGAGCCGGCCCCACTGCTCCGCATTCTTGTCGATAATTACAATGCGCCCGCCGGGCGACCGGAATGTACTTAGGAACAACACGCAACAAAGCTAGCCCTGTTAGGATCTGAAAGGCCCAACTTATCGCGTGGTCATCTCCCTTTTTTGGGCTTGTGGCAAACTATGATGGTCAGTGCATTGGGCGCCATTCAACTTCGGTAATAATCGATACGATCTCGGTCACCTCCATCCCAGAACGGTCACTTATTTTCAGCCTGCTCAGGGCGGCAAAATGCCCCGCTCATATGCGGTCGACATTTTGTATTCGATGCATTGTTTCACGCGGGGATGTAGAGACCGCGAGACTCCAGATGCCAATCTTTTGTACAGCGACAGGCGGGAAACTCGGGTGTTCGATTTCCGGCGCTACCAGCTTTCTCTCCAACTCCCGCAGATCGTTGAGAACCTAATGGAGCGCAGATGCTATCACTCTGGAAGAGGAAACTACTTCACCGTTGAGACGCTCGATGATGATCTAAAACGGGTCGAGTATGAGATCTACTTCGCCGCATCGCGGGCCTCGCGTGGGCGTATAAACCTCTTCGTTCAAAGTGCATATGTGCGCGACAAAGCCCACGCCAACAAACCACAGCGTAAGCCCATCCGGTTTCACGTAATCCTCTTTAACACCCAGAACGGCAGGCGAATTGTCGTGCCAAAATAGAAGAGGCTCCTCGAAAGGAGCCTCTTCGTCCGTAATCGGGCCTCTTGGATATCCCCACGCTTGGGTGGAGGCCATTTTCATGGCGGGATCGACGCATGGCCTTTTTGGGGACCATTCCGTTCATACGCCGACAAGATCATCATAAACCCGTTCCCCTACAAAATCAAGCTAGCACGGAAGTCTATGAAAACCTTGGTCTTTTCCCCGGCCTCCATTACGAGAGGCCAGGCCGAATTCTGAATTAGCTATTTCACATCGGACAAGAGGTCCCTTTCTCACGCTGAAGGCGATGTCGGTTGTAGAGTGCACGAGCGATAAGGCTGCCAATCTCCTAGGAGCAGCTTGGATAAGGGCATTTGGCTTGGGTCATGTCGTGCAAAAAACGCAGGGCTTCAGAAGGATCAGACTCTATAAGCTGCCGTAGCTGCATAGCTCTTTGATCATGCGTGGTCCGCTCCCATTCGTTTGTCGTGTTCACTGCTTCTCGAATGTCACCAAGGTAGAGATAAGCGCTAATAATCATCGTAAGAGAGGACCACGTATCGAATGCGATAGGGTCAGATGATTCCAACTCAAGAGCTTTACGGGAGTCCCTGATCGCGAGTTCGAACTGGAGGAGATCGAAGTATGCCATCGCGCGCTCCGAATGTAGGGCGGCACGGTAACGCTGAACAGTCATCTCAGTATTGGCCGGATCGACTATCCATTGTGGAGGCAGCAATTCTAAAGCCAACGTAAACAGATCAATCGACTGTTTTAGGTCCTTGATTCGTTGCTCGCTCGCTGGTTCCCGTAATGCTCGCTGGTTCAGCGCACTCGCCCTGATATAGACAATGCCCGACAGATCCGATGCCCCAAGGGCTTCGGCCATGGTTACATCCGCAAGCGCCTTGTCAGGCTCGCCCTGCAGGTAATAGCGAGAGGCACGCATCATATATGCATACCATCGCAGAGTCGGGCTGCCGCTTGATAGCTCTATCGTCTTAGTGAGCTCGTAAATTACCGCCTCTAGCTCTTGGTGATTGATGGAAATTTTACCGCTAGGAAGCGTTTGGAACGCTTTTACATCATGCCCGATGGCCTTCGCCATTGCTTGCATGGCTGGCGGAATCTCGACTGCTCGAGTGTATTTCACTAACGCATTGGCCGCATCTGTAAACGGAGGGTTTGGGTTTTGTAGAGCCGCGGCGCTGATATTATCACGCACCGAAATTTTGACTGTGGGAGCAATCAATATCTGCTCTTTAGTCGCCAAACCCAAGGTCTCGGATGCTTCACGTGCGCGGGCCGTGGATAGCGGTCGATCACCCGATATTTTACGAAGTCGCTGGTCAATAACGGCTGCATCGACCCTACTCGTCGGCAGGATCGCCAAAGCAAAAACACTCGCAAGCGCGGTTTCCAGGAGGTACCATCTACGATCAATGTCCGACGCGGCTCGCTCCTCGATCACATTGACCCGGGGCCTGATCCGACAGTAAACCCACACGTGAACAAAATAGGAGATGGCCACTGTGATGGCCGCACCATAAGCAGCCACCTCGAACGGGTATTTAAAAACACCCGCCAATAGGCCGAATACAAGGCCCGCTGCCATGCTGGTTAGTGTCGCTCGATCTCTGGCGCGGGAATCACTCGTTAGGAATTGGTTCAGTCTGTCCACTTCGAGCATCCCCTCCCTTCCTAATCCTAAGCTCGGCCGCCAAGCGTAGAATAATTGCCACCCAGAACATTGTGAAGACCACAATCGTCCCAATCTTATCGATGAACGATAGCACGTCCCAAAGATCTGGCTCGTCAAAGAACCGCTTTAACTCTTTTAGAATCAGGACGGGAACAGCGTTAGAATCAGGAAGCTCGACAAGAAAGCGACGTCCCGGATATGGCTCCCGATCCTGGAGTTCTTCCAGTTTCCGTCGCTATTTGCGATCCGGGAAGTATACTACTTCGCTGTGACTCAAATATTTGTCTGTCGATAACCATGCATTGTCGCTGAGGCGGGCGCCTCCATTGCACATCGTTCGAGGGCACTTATCATGACGCTACCGCTCCGCCAGCCACGCCAGGAACAAACCATCCGGCGCGACGTCTTCCCAGTACGAAATTTTTCGGCTCGACACCTTCGCGCAATGCCGCCCGAGCAGCTTCTCCAATTCCTTTCGCCCGAACCATTTCTCCCACTCAGGCGTCTTGAGCCGGCCCCACTGCTCCGCATTCTTGTCGATGATGAGGATGCGCCCGCCGGGGCGAACCACGCGGCACATTTCGGCGACGGCTACGTCGATCTCAACCGCGTGTTCGAGCGACTCGGTGGCATAGGCGAAATCGAAGGTTCCCGCCGGGAACGGCAGCGCAGTCATCGATCCCGCACAAGCGCTCACGCCCGGCGGAACATGCAGCAGCATGGCTTCGGCCAAATCGAACCCAATGATCGACGCCCGTGGATAGCGTTCAGCCAGCACACGCGCGAACCGGCCTTTCCCGCATCCCACGTCCAGCACCCGCTTGCCATTCAAATCGCCGAAATATTCAAGCAGTAACTGGACGTGGTAAATCCGCGGATCGATGGTCGATGGAAAATTGTCTTCGTCCGCCGCCGCCTCATTGAAATGCCGCACGATCTCGTGCAGCGGCGCCGCCGAGGGCTTCGCCTTTTTCCAGAACATCAGCCCCGTGTCAGGAAGATCGGCAAGCCGGTCTTGTTGGCGTAATTCGGACGGTATCGCTCGGTGTTATACATGGTGGCGACATCCACGTGGCGAGGCCCCAGAGCGGGATCGGGAATAGCGGCCATCGCATAGCGCCCGTCCACCAAAGCCGCCATCAGGCCGCTCTGATTGTCGAGCACGGCCTCCAGCGCCATGGTCCCGAACGTGGACGCGACCAATTTGTCCACGAAATCGGGAACCCCGCTGCGCAGATCGTAGGTCAAGTCGCTCACGATGGTTTCTTCCGAGCTCCGGCGCTGGATCTCTTCGGCCAGCGCTTCGGCCACATTTTCCTTTTTGCGATGGCCGAAGGCGTCGGGCTCGCCATACTCACGGACTTGGTATCCTTCCCACTCGGCGCCTTCCGACAGAATCACCAAACAATAGTTGCTGGGATTGTTTTTCTTGTCGGTCATCAACAGATCGATCAACTTGTCGAGATTCACCTTGTATTCAGGGATGCAGCAGCGAATAGAGGCGACATACGCGGTATAAAGCGATGTAAACCCTGCGTCGCGGCCGAACACCCGAAAAATTCCGATCCGCTCGTGCGACCCCACCGTTGTGCGCTGCCGAGCGATCGCGTCGGTGGCGCGCGTAATCGCGGTTGAGAAGCCGATGCAGTATTCGGTGTTGCGGACATCGTTGTCCATGGTCTTGGGAACCGCAATCACCTTCACGCCCATGGCGTGCAGTTTGGCCGCATAGCTCAGGGTGTCGTCACCCCCGATCGCGATCAAAGACGTGAGCCCCAGCTCCTCGATGTTTTTGAGGACCTGCGTGCTGATGTCGTATACGGTCGACGTCTTGCCCCCCTTGGTGACTTCCTTCTTCGGAAAATCCTTGTCCCTAAGGAAATCGGGCAGTTTCAACATCGACATCTTGGCAGGGTTCGTCCGGCTGCTATGTAGGACAGTGCCACCGTAACGGTCGATAGTGCGGGTGTTCTCACGCGTCAAAGGCAGGATATAACGCGTTTTGCTGGCCTGATCGTTCAGCCGGACGTGCGTGAGCCCTTCCCACCCGCGTCGAATGCCCACCACCTCGCAGTAGTTCTCGGTGGCTCGGTAGGTGACTTCCTTGATAACTGAGTTTAGGCCGGGGACGTCGCCTCCGCCCGTTAAAATGCCAATGCGCTGAGTCGCCATGGCCCATTTTACTCTAGCGCCGGAGATTCGCCGACCGATCTCCACCGCTCCGGCCCGGGCGGAGGCTGACCCGAAGCCGGAGTGAGGAGGAGAACTTGTCTCAGTTAACGGTGTCCGCCGCCGCCGTGACCGCCGCCACCGCCGTGGAATCCACCGCCGCCGCCACGTGCGCCGCCGCGGAATCCGCCGCCGCCACGACCGTATCCGCCGTATCCACGACCGCCATATCCACGACCACCGTAGCCGTAGCCGCGGCCATAACCGCCATAACCGCCCCAACCCCCACCCCATCCGCCATAGAATCCGCCACCGTAGTAGGGATAGCCATAGCCGTAGCCGTAGCCATAGGGGTAACCGTAGCCGGGGTAGGCATAGGGATATCCGTAAGCGTAAGGGTACGCCGGGCCACCCAGATATACACCAAAGTGGACTGCCGCGTCAGCCTTTGGCGGGCCAACAAACATCATCATTCCTGCCAGCGCTAAAATCGGGAGGCCAAGTTTTTTCAATGTTTTCTTTATCATATAAAACCTTCCCGGAGGGCTACTCCCATTGCCTCTCCACTACATTGGATGCAATGTGCCAGCCCCGGTTGCATTTTGAGCAAACATTAACTTTCCTCTTGTATTTCGCCAATTGTTCGCCTATGATTGCGAGAGCAGTTCATTTCTTCCCTGACAAGGACCTTAGATGAAAATCAGCGAAACTGTGTTACCTGAATTTGACCAAGAGATGGCGAACACGCGCAAGGTGCTCGAACGCGTGCCGGCCGCCAAGTTTTCCTGGAAGCCGCACCCGAAGTCGTCCGAATTCGGCGCGCTGGCGGCCCACATCGCCGGCATGGCCGATTGGGGCGGCCTCACGATGCAAACCGACTCCTTCGACTACGCCCCTCCCGGTGCGCCTCCCTACCAGAGTCCCAAATTCGCGTCCACCGAGGAATTGCTTGCGGCGTTCGACAAAAGCGTTGCGCAAGGGCGAGCCGCGATCGCCGCGGCGGACGACAGCGCGTTTCTTGCACCGTGGTCATTGATGGCCGGCGGAAAGACAGTCATGACCATGCCCCGGATCGCGGTCATTCGCACCTTCGTGATGAACCACACCATCCATCATCGCGCGCAACTGGGGGTCTATCTGCGGCTGAACGATATCCCGGTTCCGGGGCTATACGGGCCTTCGGCCGACGAACAATAGCGCAGGAGAGCTTACAGCACGTCCGCAAAGCCGCGCTTCAGATGCCGGAAGAATAGCCCCCCGGCGACGAAGGCGGCGATCGCGTAAGCGGTAATGATCGCCAGGTCGTGCAGGCTGGGGATACGGTACGAAAGCAGCCGGTCGCGATAGGCTTGCACCACGAACGCCAGCGGGTTCAGGTGCAAGGCGAATCGAAAGCGCTCCGGAATCTGCTGCTCTGTGATAAAGATCGGCGTCACCCAGAACCAGAAGACAAGAACCACCGAAAGTACCTGTGCCGTGTCGCGCAGGTACACCTGCAAGCTGGCCACAATCCAGCCCACGCCGATCGCAAACAGTCCTACCAGCAGCATGTAGAGCGGCAGCATCATCATCCACATACTGAAGTGGCCCGTGATGACGCCGATCCCGGTGATCACCAGGGCCACCACCATCAGATGGCTTGCAAGCGAAGAGAGAAAGATGGAAACCGGCACGATCTCGGCGGGAAAAACCGTTTTGGTGATCAGATTGGCATTGTCCAGCATCGAATTGGCCGAGCGCGTCACGGTGTCCAGGAACAGTAGCCACGGAAGGTATCCGCAGAACAGAAACAGCGGATAATTCTGCGTCGGCTGGCCGGGTGGCACCCGCTGGTGAAGGCAAAGTTGAAACACGAACACCCAGCTCACCAACTGCACCAGCGGCAGGATCAGCCCCCACATCCATCCGGCGGTGGAACCGATGAAGCGCTGCTCGAAATCGCGCCGGACCATTTGGAGCAGCAGCGTGCGCCGGTGAATCAAGTTGCGCGCGAAATGATGTCCGGGGAGTGGCATGCGACTCCAGGTTACTATGGTGCTGCCGACGATGAAAGCCTGCGTTCTTCGCCATCCCGCGCCGATCGAAACGAATCCGCTCCAATACACGGACGTGCCCAAGCCCGCGCCTTCCGGGACGCAGGTGCTGGTACGGGTCAGTGCATGCGGTATTTGCCGCACCGATCTGCACGTCATCGAAGGCGAACTGGCGCCGCGCAAGTCGCCGATTACGCCGGGACACCAAGTAGTCGGCGTGATTGAAGCGGTGGGCGATCGCGCCAGGCAGCACGATATTGGAACCCGGGTCGGCATTGCGTGGCTCCACTCCACCGATGGCACGTGCGAATACTGCCGCGCGAAAAAAGAAAACCTTTGTAATGATCCCGCGTTCACCGGCTGGACCGTGGACGGCGGCTATGCCGAGTATGCGTTGGCTGAGGAGAGCTTCGTCTATCCCATTCCAGAAGGCTTTGACGATCTGAAGGCGTCGCCACTGCTGTGCGCCGGTATCATCGGATTCCGGGCGCTGCGGCTCTCCGGCATCCAGCGCGGCGGCCGCCTGGGCCTGTACGGATTTGGCGCCGCGGCCAGCGTTGCGATTCAAGTCGCACGGCATTGGGGCGCCGACGTCTACGCCTGCACGCGCGACGAGCGGCACCGGAAACTCGCACTGGAACTCGGAGCGGTGTGGGCGGGTGGAACCATCGCGGACCCGCCGGTGAAACTCGACAGCGCCATCATCTTCGCGCCCGCGGGCGAGATTGTGCCGGCCGCGTTGAAAGCGCTAAAGAAGGGCGGAACGCTGGCGCTGGGCGGAATCCACATGAGCGCGATTCCCCCGCTCGATTACGATCTGCTCTACCAGGAGCGCGTGGTTCGCAGCGTGGCCAATAACACTCGGGAAGACGGGCGCGATTTCTTGAAAGTGGCCGCCGAAATTCCTATTCATACCGAGATCGAAGTTTTCCCGCTCGAAGAAGCGAATCGGGCTCTGAATTCGCTGAAGAACGACGCCATTCGCGGCGCGGCCGTTTTGAAGATCCGCTAATTCGCCCTGTGGCGCAGGCACTCCTGCGAACACCGAAGAACGTTCACACGAGTGTGAACGCAGCACGCACGAGTGCGTGCGCCACCAAGGAACTCTAATTCGTTTTCAGCGCCACCTTCTGGCCGTAGAGCTTACGATACACGTCGGCGTTGCGCAGCACGCTTTGCACGTACGCGCGCGTTTCATTGAACGGGATGCTTTCCACGAACTCGGCCGGCTCGCGGTAGTTCCCCGCCGCCATCCACGTGGTGACGTGCGATTTGCCCGCGTTGTACGACGCCAGCGCCGCTTCCCACTTACCCTGCAGCTCGTCGGAAAGCTGCTTCAGGTAGAAAGTGCCCATCTTTAGATTCGTGTCCGGAGTGAACAACATGGAGGTGCGGAAGCGAGGAATTCCGAGTTTCCTGCTGAGCTGGCGTCCGGTTGCCGGCATCACCTGCGCCAGGCCGCGGGCGTTGGCGCGAGAGATCGCCTTGGGATTGAACTCGGATTCCTGGCGAATCAACGCGGCCATCAAATAAGGGTCCAGCATCTGCGCGCGGCAATATTCTTCGAGCGACTTGCGATACGGCAACGGGAATGCCAGGCGCCAGAACTTGTCGGGAGCAGCGTCGAGGGAAAGCGAAAGATAGCCGGGAGCATAGTGTTTGATGTAGCGGATGGCCTGGTCGGGAGCGTCGCGCTGGCTGGCCACATCCGCCAGTTCGATCGCGATGATCTGCGGCTGGCCGTCCGCCTTTGCGCCAAAGCGAAGTTCGGCTTCCGACAGATCGTCGAGGCCCGCCACGTCGAGCAAACGTGCGCGCTCCATGCGTTGCTTGGTGAGCGGTGTGGGATCGAAGCTTTCCGGAGCGCGGCGATTTACGATCTGAATCGCGCTGAGAAACTGCGCGGTGGCGGCCTCCGCCGACGCGGTCAGAAGGGACGCAGTCTCCAGCCGCTCACGCGCGAGAATCGCGTAGTAATAGTTCGGATATGCGTTGTTCAGCGCGTCATAGTAGGCACGCGCCTGGGCCCAATCCGATTTCGATTCCGCGATGCGGCCCAGATAATAGAGCGCCGGACTGGTTTGATCGGAAGCTGCGTAGCGCGTCAAATGCTCGCGCAGCATGCCCTCGGCTTGGGCCGGATCGCGCAGGTACGTGGACCAGGCGACCTTCCAGTGGCAGGCCGCCGACTGCGGATCGTTGCCAAACGACTCGAAGCAGGTCCGATACAGCGGCTGCGCGGCGTCCGGCTGATTGTGAGCCGCATAGTAGTTGCTCACCGACACCAGCGCTTCCAGCCGCCAATGCGATTGCGGATAGGATTGCGCCAGCTTTTCGAGCGTCGAGTTCATCTCGTCCAGACGGTTCAACCGGCGCTGGCATTCGAGCAGATAGTAGAGCCGTTCGGCTTCCGCGTCGGGCGCAGTGGCCTGGAACGAGTTCAGATATCGGTAAGCGGATTCGTTATCTCTGGCCAGAAAAGCCGCCGCGCCGATGCGCACGTGGGCCAAGTCTAAGCTTTCGCCGCTCAAGCGCGGCAGCAGCGCGGTGAGTTCCTTGCCCGCTCGCGTGTAGTCCCCGCCGGCTTCGAGCTTCAAGCCACGAGCGAACAGGGCCTCGGGCGAAATTCCGGGATAGCGAGTCAGCGCCGCTTCGGCGGCCGATGCTTCCTTCGACAACGGATACTCCACGAAGATCTTTTGATAATGCTGCGCGGCTGTCTCCGCGGTCGTTCCAGAAGTTCCCTGCGCCTCATAAGCGCGCGCCAGCAGCAGCTCGGCTTGCGGCGTAGAGAGGTCCCCCAAATGCTGCTGGACCAGCGTGACGGCGGCCGCCGGATTGCCGGCTTGCAAATACGATTCGGCCTGCAACTCAACCGCCTTCGTCACGAGCGCCGATGCGGGCGTCGATTTCCACACCGGCTGCAATGCCGCCTCGGTGTCGTTGAATTGCCTCAATCCGGCTTCGGCCACCGCGCTTAGGTACGCCACGTAATCGGCCAGCTCAGGCAAGCGCTTCCCGGACGCCTTCAAATGAGTGAGCGCATCTCCGAACTGAAGCTGATCGTCTTCGGTGGCGCCCAATAGCAGCAGGGCCAGAGCTCCGTTCTGGTCCGTGCGATGCACCTCGGCATAGCGCAGCACCGCCGCACGCGTAGAGGCGTTCGGCGTCTTGCGATAGCGGTCGGCTACGGCTTCCAGAGACTCTGCCGCGGACAAAGCGGCGGAAAAAACCGTGGCGCACAGCACCGCACTCGCGGCCCGGCGCCAGAGGCTAGACCATCGCCCCCGGATAATTTGGCCCCAACACTTCAGCGTCATCGTTTGCCAGCGTTCTCACCAGCTCGAGATGGAGATAATCCACCATCGAGTCCGATGCATTCAAAAACTCACGGCGAAAAGCCTCGCGCGCCGCATCCATCTCTTCTTTAAGAGACGTATATAGATCGTGCGCGGTGCGTCCATTCTTCACCTTTTCCGATTGATAAAGCCTAATCTCGGCCACTTGGACCCGGGCGAAGCGCTGGGCCCGTAGGTGCAAATCCCTATCTCCGCGGCTAAGGGAAAACCATGAGAGTATCTCAGGCTTATGCGATGGAACGGCGATGTTCACCAATCCATCCGTAGACGCACTCCCAGGCGCAACTGCCGCGATAATCGGCACTTGGGCGCCCCGGCGAGGCTCCAAAACGGCGCCCGCGGTGGCCACCAAAAGCTCCAAGGCGTCCACGTCCACGTCGCCTGAGTCGGCGTACAGGATCGCCGAAACATCTGGTCCCGACACCACCGGAAACAGATGGACCTTGGCGTCGTCAGAACCGTCACCTTCACCCAAATACGCGTTAATGGGCCCCGACAATTCGCCGCTCGATCGCATGGCAATCAGCGTGTCGCGAGTCTCGATAGCGGCCGCGAACGCAGGAGCGTCATCGAGCGATACTTCAGCGGCAAGATCGGCGTCGTCGAAATTGCGCGTGGTTTCCAGATGCAGCTTGCGATCGCGAATCAGAAACAGCGCCGCGCGCCCGCAAAAGCCCCGCGTAGCGTCCACCAGCGTGTTGCTCCACTGGCGTTCGTTTTCAAAACCGCGCAGCCGCCGCGTGATCTGGTTCAGTTTCCGGATCAGTTCCCGCCGCGCCGTCTCGGCCGAGCGATTGGCTTGTTGAACCCGTGCTTTGAGCGCATCCTGGTGTTCCTCGTCCAGGCGCGCCGCCAGTCCGGCGACGGTCTCCTCCAGCACGCGCTCCATGCGTTCGGGCCACTGCGCTTCCAGCACGTCCCGGACGCGCTCGATGTGCTCGCGCCAGGCCAGCGCCAACTGCTCCCGAACGATATCGTTCGCGTCGGCGAGCAACTCGCTGGTGGCTTCATTCATGGAAAACAGGGACCATTACCATTGTATCGTTGGCGCGTGCCTCCGCCACAAACGTGGGTAGCGTCCTTATGGGCGCGCTGCGGCTGTCTTCATGATCGCAAGGCACCGCTCGCAGGTGACTTCAGCGGGGGCTTCCGTGGCGTGTCCATTTACGTACATGAGGCCACACAGCGACAACCTTCCTTCCTTGCGCATGTGTACCTTGAGCGAAGGCCCAACCCAACCAGGGATAGCCGGTTTTAGGATCGGCATGTAGCTAGCTTAACAATTCTAAAATTTCCGGATATGATCCGCTAGGATTGATCCATCGCGGAGGTAGCGCGTAGCGTAAGGTTCTCTCCTCCTTGTTGAACGATTCGTCAATCGAGTTAAGCGGCGCACCTGCGTTCCGCCTCGCGGTCCTATGACACTGCAAGCGCTTGCTGATTGCAAGCACAATTAGGGTGTGTCTAAAATAAAGGGAGTACAAAAAGAGGGCGGGTGATCAGCCCGCCCTGGGTTAAGTTCCTACCTTGGTACCCCTTTCAAGGCCAAGGTGGAACGTCAAGGGTAAGGATCAGTTCGCCGTCTTTGTAGACTTTGATTCTGACCCCTTTACGAGTGTGCTGAATGGTAATAGCCATTCGCACCTCCTATTGAGATCGCCCGGTGGTTGCCACCATCGGGCGTTCTGCTCTTTCTAGCAGAAATCAATGCCAAGTACTTAGGCCATAGATACTAGCTTTCTTTCACGCTTGCGGAAGAGAACTGGCTTTTGGCCCTTGCCGTGGGTCACCTGAATTAGATCCCCCCGTTTTGTCATCTTCCGGAGGACCGCTGCAATCGAGTGCACGGCGCGAGTTGTCGAAAATGGATATCGGCGCTCTCTAAGGTACTCGTAGATCGAGAGACTAGTTATTTCTTTCACCTCATCGAGTGCCTGTTCCACCGCGGGAAACAACACGCCCCAAGCTCTTTCCCGTGGAGTGCCTTTCTGGGTCACCGGCCCAAGAGGGCCACGGAGTGTGGTTTCTGGTAATCCTAGGAATCTCGCATCGGCCTGTGCAACGATCTTTGAATCGTCGGCAATTTCTTCTACGCTGGTCGGCGTTCCGTTCTCGTTGGGAACCGCACCTCTCGCCTTGAGAATTCTACAGAGGAGTAAGATGTCTTGCTCATCGCATCGAGAGAGAATCTCGCGCACTTTGTTGTATCGCGCCGCGCGGATCTTCGTCTCCCTTTTTTCGGCCTTTTCGATCTCGCGCCTGATCTCCGCCAGCATGGTCTGATAGTATCACAAAAAGCGTCAACGTAGGAGGAACACCCCGTCGTGAAGTTTTATGCTTAGCGCTATGCTTGACGCTCTTATAGAGCTTTTCTGGTCTGCCTCCGGCCCAGTTCTTCCGCATGGAAGCAATCTTGCGCAGGTAATCAGGCCCGGGTTCACCAGTGACCTTGCCAACATTAGCACCGATAATCGGCGCGGGTTTCTCAGATAGAATGGTCAGCCAACTTTGCGGAAGCGCCGAGCAATCCCGAGCGCCTTTCGGCACGGCTTTGAGGCAGGGTTGCAGCTGCGAGGATCGATTGAGCTTCAGCGATCATAATTCCGCAGCGGTGGAAGTCGGTCTTCTTTGGCGCGCTTTAGAGTAACAGCAATCGCTAGCTTGGGGAAAGGCGGACTGTTGCTGGTGCAACGCAGCTATGAGGACACTACCCAAACGTGGCTTCGCCTAGGAATAAGTAGTAGATCTTCTGCGGGCAATATCGAGCACATCAACATGATGCCGGTCTGGATAGACATCAAAGAAGATCCGATAAGCCCCACATCTTCGGCGCCAGGCGGAACGCTCGGATGTCAGGCGGGTTTTTCGCCGCTAAACGGGTTTTGCTGCATTTCGACCAACGCAGCCAGAAGTAGACGACGGCTCTTAGCGGGAGATCTTGCGAGCTGCTTTTCGGCCCGTTTTGCGATGTGGATGGTCCAGGTCATGGAGGAGTTCCTGGAGCGCTACGTAATGGCCCTGGCTAATTTCGGCGCGGCCTTTACGGATCGCCGATAAATCGGATTTGGTCGGCATATAACTGCCGTAGTGGTTCTCGAAATACTGTCGCCAGGCTTCACGCACGAGTTCGGACCTGGTGCGGTTTTCCTTCTTTTGAATCTTCTTCTATCTGCTCCGCCATGGCTGCAGGCAGCGAGATCGCAAGTGTGTCGGTGGCTCGCATAGTAGAGATCCCTTTCATCTCGCTACCTACCTCGCCGGCGCCGGTTCCGGATGGACCGGCAGCAGCATCCCGGTCAACCGAACCTGCTTCCGCCCGCTCGCCAATTCCAGCACGATGTGGCCGTCGGGTTGGCTTGCACCCTGGCCCACCAGTGTCTCGCCCCCTTGCAAAACCTGCACGTTCGATAGCAGCAGCCGGCCCACACCGGCCGCTCCGCCAAGGCGATAGGAACCGGAGACCTCGCGGATTTCAGCGTCTGGCGCCAGCATAATTCCATGCCCCTCGAAAGCGCCCTTGGAGCGCAGATTCAACAGCAAGTCCGGGCCGACGCCGCGAGTCTCCAGTTCTCCGCCGATATCGAGCTGACCGTTGCGATAATCGAAATTCTCGACCGTGCCGTTCAGCTCGTACGACGGCTCAGCCCGCGCCAGATTCACCGACATCTTCCCAGAGGCGCGCATATCATCCAAACGCCACTCCATGTTGGACACCGTGATGGATGGCCCTCGCCACGTGGCGTGCGCGGTCAAAGCTCCCAGCGGTAAATCGCCATTCATCAGATTGACCACTTGCACGCCGACCTCCGCGTCGCGCTCTTCCAGCCATTTTGGAAGCGGCTGATCGCGGCGGAATGCACGGGCCAGAAAGCCTTCGTTGCGGCGCAGGGCGGGCAGCATCAGCCCTTCCATGTCGGCGAGTTGCAACTCAGGAATGGTGAGGCGCAGCCGTTGCGAATGCAACGCTGTGGCCTCGTGCTTCCCGGCATCATAATGATAATCGCCCTCGAACTTCACCGTGCCGGCGCGCCCTCGCATGCGAGTGAGCTGGAATCCGCCGTCGTCGTTCATCTGCACCGTGGCCGAGGCGATTCGGACAGGCAAGGCCAGACCGGGAATTTCGATAACGGCATTTTGCAGATCGTATTGGCCGGACCAAACGCCGGGATTTTCGGCGATCTTCTCATACGCGATCCAGCCCTTCCACGATCCCTGATGAAGCTGATCGAGCAGCGGGATCGGCGCGGCATCCCATAAGTGGGCGCTGCCGGCCGCCAGCTGTCGCGTGCTGATGCGGAACGCGGCGCGGCTATTGTCGAGCGCGTACTCGCCTTCGATCTGCGCAGACTGGCCGTCATCCATCTCGACGTCCGAAGGCGCCAGCACAACCTTGCCATCGGAGATCTGTACTTGCGCGGAATCCAACTGCACCGAGTTGACCTGCACTGACCCGCCTTGCGGGAATTTCACCGCAGCGTTGGCCAGCGCCAACTGCCCTCCAACGCCCGATTGGCTGGAGTAACCGATGCCGCCTTCCACTTGGCCTTCCACCTGCACGCCGGGCGGAAATGGCGCCCCGAAGTGCCGCGCGGTTTCCACCAGCGAGGCGGCCGGAAGATCGCGGAAGTGCAGATTGCCGGACCATTTCGGAGCGGCCAGATAATCGTCCAACTGAAATTCCACCGCCACTGGATCGGGCTGCGCGGGCGTGGTCAGGGACGCCAGTTCCAGGTGATGGCCCGTCAGGTTGAGTAAGCCGCGATAATTGAGCGTCCAGCCTTCGCCGGGCGCGGGCATCAGATCCCAGCGATGCACGTCGCTGATATTCAGGTCGCCTGCGATGTCGAGTTTGGAAAGCGGCCCGGAGAGCTTCGCGTTGGCCAGCACATAGCCGTGGACGCCCAAGTCGCTGCCGTGAAACAGGCGTGTCAGTTCGGAAATAGCGGTGCGATCCAGATTCACTCCCAGGTCCAGGCGATCCTCGCCGTTCGGACCCGATTGCAGCAAACCGCGCGCGGTCAGTTCGCCGAAACTCTGCGACGCCTGATCGGTGCGGGAGGGCGCGCCAGAAAAGCGGATCACCACTTGGCCATTTTCGTTGGGATAAACATCCACGTCGGAGTCGCTGATGTAAAAGACGGACTTGGTGTCGCCGAACTGAAAGTCGATGCGGCCTCCACGGATCTGAATGTCGGGCACGCTGCGGCGGTGCGCGACGCCGCCCCGCGAATGACGATCGAGCAGCGGCTGAATGTTCCAGGGACCCGATGGCATCTTGACCACGTTTACGCTCGGTGTATCCAGACGAAGACTGGAAAACTCGAGATGGCCGGAAAAAAGGCTCGTCCAGCGGATGCGCGCCTGCATGTGTTCCACGTGCGCGAAGGGTTCGATGCCCGCGGCGGGATCGTCGTCGATCAGGACGTCGTCCACGGTAAAGCCGGGACCGGTGAAAAGATTCAGGTGAACGGCGCCCAGATGGACGGGGCGGTTCAGCGCGGCTTGGAGCGCCGCTTGAATGCGCGGTCGAAAGCGATCGGCGCTTACTCTTGGCGCCGCCAAGCCGACGAGCACCACCAAGAGCAGCGCAACGAGAAGCGAGCGGCGCAGGGTTTTCATAGCTGCCGCGCTAGCAGATCCGCATAAGCGGCGGGGTCGTCGACGTCGGTGACAACGGCCGAATCGGAGACTTCGACGTAGGCCGTCTGCGCAATGTGGCGATGGATGACGTCGCTCGCTTTCGCGTCCGGCGGCAGGGCGAGCAACTCAGCGATGAGCGGGCGCGCGATGCAGACCGGATGGCCGTGCTCGCCCGCGTAGGTGGGTACGGTGACCGGAGCGCGATGGGAGCGAAACCGGGCGGCCAGCGTTTCGATGGTGGACACGTCGATGTTCGGGTGATCCACCGGCAGGAACATCGCCCCACCTGCTGAATCCGGAACCAGCGCCAGGCCGCATTGCAGCGAGCTGAGCATGCCGCGGTCGGGATCGGGATTCTCGGCGAAAAGAACATCGCTGCCGCGCTCGATGCCGGCGCGAATCTGATCCGCGTGCTGTCCGACCACGACGACGATGGGATCGCAAACTCGGCCGAAAACGCGAATCAGCCGGTCGAGAAACGTTTCGTTCTGAAAGAGCAGCAGCGCTTTGGGAGTTCCCATGCGGCGGGAAGCGCCGCCGGAAAGAATGATGCCGGCAATTGGCTCGCCGGGCGTCACTTTAAGACGGCTCGCGAAGCTTCGCTCGCGAAAATCGATTTGGCGGCGCTGCGCCACTCCGAATCCGGCGCCCGGCGGACTGCGATCATCTCGGCGACCACGGAGACGGCGATCTCTTCCGGCGTGATCGCGCCAATGTCAAGTCCCATGGGGGCGAAAACGCGGTCGAAGGCGGCGCGCGCGATGCCTTCCTTCTCCAGCTCCTTCACCACGCCGATTACTTTGCGCTTGCTACCGATCATCGCGATGTATTTGGCGTTGGTTTCCACCGCCCAGCGCAATACGCGCATGTCGTCCCGATGGCCGCGCGTGACGATGACCACATAGCTGGTATCGCGGACCGCAAGCTTTGGGAAGACTTCTTCGTATTCCTCGGCGTAAACTTCGTCGGCTTCCGGGAAGCGCTCGCGATTAGCGAAAGCTTCGCGATTGTCGACCACCACCGAGGCGAACCCGGCAAGTACGGCAACTTTGGAGATGCTTTTCGAAATGTGGCCGGCGCCGAAAATGAAGGCGCGGGGCTGGGGAACCACCGGTTCGACAAACACGCTGAGTTGTCCTCCACAGATGAGGCCGTTGTCGTAAGCGGCGTCCTGGCCAAGGCTGAAATTCATCTGGCGCGGCCGCTCGGTTTCCATCACTTCGCGCGCGGCGTTCCAGACTTCCGCCTCCACGCAGCCCCCGCCGACGGTGCCGATCATGGAGCCATCCTCGCGCACCAGCAATTTAGCGCTTTCGTAGCTGGGAATAGAGCCGTTCACCTGGACGATGGTGGCCAGCGCGCACTTCTGGCCTAAACGGCGCAGCCGGACCACTTCTTCGTAAATGTCCATTCGTTTGAATTATACCGTGTGGCGCACGCACTCCTGCGTGCCGCGTTCACACTCGTGTGAACGTCCCTTATGACCATGATAAAATGACCATAGTTATGAGCGAAAGCATCGGAGCCGGTGAATTCAAAGCGAAGTGCCTGAAACTCCTCGACGAAGTCCAGCGCCAGCGCAAGCAGGTGGTCATCACGAAGCGGGGCAAACCCGTAGCAAAGCTCGTTCCCATCACGGAACGTTCGGCCAGCTTTATCGGAAGCATGCGGGGCACGATGGAGATCCTCGGCGACATCGTATCTCCCATCGAAGTGAAGTGGGAAGCGGATACCGACTGATCATGCCGAACGGCCTGCTGCTTCTCGACACCCATTGCTGGCTATGGGCGCAGTTGGGTTTGGTCCAGCGCCTGTCGCGAGCAGCGCTAGCAGCCATCCGAAACGCGGAATCCGAAGGGAACCTGCGCATCTCTGTAATTTCCGTTTGGGAGCTGGCTATGCTGGAGAAACGCGGCAGGCTCGCGCTTCCAATGAACGTCCGCACCTGGGTCGAAGAAGCATTGAGCAAACCCGGCGTTTCAATTGCGCCATTGACGCCCGAGATCGCGATCGAGAGCGTGCATCTGCCCGGAGACCTGCACGGCGATCCCGCCGATCGCATGCTGGTGGCCACGGCTCGCGTGCTGGGCGCAACGCTGCTCACCAAGGACGATCGTCTGATTCGCTATTCCCGTCAACGCCACGTAAAAGCGCTCGAAGCGTAGCTCGCTACAATCGTGCTTGGTGATCAAAACCATTCTCTTTGACCTGGGCAACGTCGTCATCCCTTTCGATTTTAAGCCGGCCTATGCCCGCATGGCGCAACATTGCGGTTGCAAGCCCGAAGAAGTGCCCTCCCTGATTCGCGCCACAGGATTGGTGGGGCCATTCGAGAAGGGCGAAATCGCTGCCGAGCCATTCGTCCGCGAGCTTTCCGCCGCTTTGCGCCTGAACATCACCTATCTAGAATTTTGCAACTGGTGGAGCAGCGTTTTCCTGCCCGAAACCCTGGTTTCCGAGGCATTGCTGGAGGATCTCGCCAGCCGTTACCGATTGCTGGCGCTATCGAACACCAATCCCCTCCACTTCGCCATGGTGCAAGAGGCTTATCCCCTACTGCGGCACTTCCACGGCTACGTACTTTCCTACCAGGTGGGCGCCGCGAAACCAGAAGCGAAAATTTACCGGGAGGCCATCGCGCGGGCGCAGTGCAGTCCCGGAGAATGTTTTTTCACCGACGATATGGCGGTGAATATTGAGGCCGCGCGCGAGCACGGCATGGACGCCGTCCAATTCCTGTCGGCCGACCAACTTGATCGGGAACTGCGGGCTCGGGGCCTGCGTCAGGCGTAGACGCTAACAGTTGAGCTGGTGCTGCTCGATGTGTAGCTATTCGTGGCGGACGTCGTCGAGCTGGAGCTTTGGCTACTCGAACCACCGCCGCCCCCGTGATGGTGATGGTGGCCTTCCTCCCCCTTTTGCACTTGGGTGGATTTGCGGGTCTGCGATGTCCCTGTCCCGGGCTGCTGGGCTGCCTGAATTTGGGTCTGCAATTGCGAAAACGCGCTCTGCGCTTGAGTTAAGTTCCCCGACGAAAGCGCCTTACCCAGGGCGTTCAGATCGTTCGCGATAGGGTCGTTGCCGTTGGTGGAATTGGTGGCCGCGGTACTCGCACCGGTCTGCGACTGGAGCGCTTGCTGCAAGGCCACAAAGGCCGATTGCGCGCCCGTCAAGTTGCCGGATTGAAGCGCGCTGGCGAGTTGGCTGTAGTCTTGCTGAACTTGCTGGGCGGGGTTCTGCGTTGGAGCTTGGAGGTCGCTTTGCAATTGCGAAAACTCACTCTGGGCCTGCGTGAGGTTACCGGACTGGAGATCCTGCCCCAGGGCGGCAAAATCGGTCTGGAAGGCGCTGGAGCTACTCGAAGGTCCTTGACCAGCCTGTACTAACTGCTGGAGATTGCTATACGCAGACTGAGCGGTTGTTAAGTCGCCGGCCTGCAGGGAGCTGGCTAGCTGAGAATAATCTTGCAAAGCTTCTTCAGTCGGATTTTGCGCTTGAGCCGCGCCTTGAACTGCGCCTTGAACTGCACTGGATACGTACTGGTCGTTCGCTTGCATCTGCGCCTGCACTTGCGCCGGCGCCTGGGCGATTGCGCTCTTAGCATCGCTCTGCAATTGGGAGAACGCACCCTGGGCCTGGCTGAGGTCGCCGGACTGCAGCGCCTGGCCGAGCGCGGCAAAATCGTTCTGCACCGTGTTCGAACCGTTGGAAGTTGGGTTCGAAGTCGAAGCACCTGGATTAGCCTGGAGCACCTGCTGAATGTTCGAATAGGCCGACTGCGCGCCTGACAAGTCGCCAGACTGAAGCGCGCTGGCGAGCTGATTGAAGTCCTGCTTGATCTGCTGGAACGGATTCTGACGCTCCTGCTGGGACAGGTCGGCAATCAAGTTAGACGACAAAGCTGAAATCGACGTCATTCATTAATCTCCACATCATACGTATCGTTGGTGTCGGACCGAAGTTGAGACATTCTTGCCGTCTTTGCAAATATTGACAAACGGGAGGTTAGGCCGCTCTCGATCACGGCTCAAGTCCCGAAAATGGCCGAAAGTGCGGCGGACCAGCCGGGGAAGAGCGTGGAGCGCAGTTCGTTGGCTAGCGTTTCGCTGTGACCCTCCGGAAAATGAGCGCCGACGCGGCGGGTTTTCGGGTAGACGATCCAGACTTCCTCGGCCGCCGTGAGCGAAGTACAGCTCCATTTTGAGATCGAGCTGGGCGGCCGTGTTGGCTTTCGAAGGCGACTTCGATGCTGCTTCCTGCCGTCGTCCTGGTATTTCTTGAATCCCTCGAAGGCCGGTAGCGCCCGGGCAAGCACCGACACATGGCAGCGGAACACCCTTGCTGGCAAGCGCTAACATAAAGAGAAATGAGCCAGTCAATCGACACGTTCGAAGTCATCCGGGCCAACGTGTTCGGGTCGGTGGCGCGCGGCGAGGCACGGCCCGACAGCGATGTCGATTTCTTGATCGATGTGGAACCGGTCACCAGTTCCTGGTTTCCCGCCGGCCTTGTTCAGGATTTGGAGAGCCTGCTGGGAGGCGAGTGGAAGTGGTCACGGAACGCGGATTAAATCACCTGATTCGTGACGAGGTACTGCGCGAGGCCGTTCCGGTTTGAAGGACGACGGTTTTTATCTCCGCTACGTCTTGGACTGCGGCCCTCTAGTCGGCAAGGATGGTGGAGAGCGGCGCGGACCAACCAGGAAAAGCGCGGATCGAAGGTCGCTAGCGAGCGTTTCGCTGTGGCCATCAGGGAAATACGCGCGGACACGCCGGGTTTTCGGATAGACGATCCAGACTTCCTCGGCGCCATGAACAAAATAAAGCTCAATCTTGAGATCGAGCTGGGCGGCCGTGTTCGACTCAGACGCGACTTCGATCGCCAACGCGGGCGCACCTTCAAAATAACCATCCGGATCCGTGCGGTCGATCTGAGATTTCCGAATGAAGCTGGCGTCGGGTTTTAGGAAGGTGTCGACGGGAAGCTTGAACCCCGCCGCGACAGAAACTTCGCCGAGCTGATGATCCCGCACATAGGGCCAGAGCGCGTCATGAATGTTTTGACGGATGCGGCTTTGGCCGATCGTTGCCGGAGGCGTAACGACATGCTCGCCCTGGACTAGTTCGTGCTTCATGCCATCGTCCTGGTATTTTTCGAATTGCTCGAAAGTTAGCAGTATTCGCCCTGACATAGGCTCACTCCAGAGTCTCGATTGGGAACCTTCGCGATAACACCGTCAAGCCCGCTGTTCTGAGGAAACGGTCCGATCGCTACGATAATTATCGGCCCTCTCGTGCTAAAACGTTGCAGGTGAAGCGATGAACGTCGCACAGACGGGCACGGGGAGTTCATCAATGCCGGTGTAGTCGACCCGCCAGGAGCCATCAGCTTAGTATCCGCTTTTGCTCCTCTTCGAAAAGAGCTCGCGGAGGATTTAGCCAAGCAAAAGCACGGAAAATCTCGAGGGTAATGTCAATGGCAAGTTCGCTGGCGCTAGTTCGGAAACCCTCCGCGCTAACTGTCCGCTGGATCTCGATGTCTTCATTCCGGCCCCAATATTTGCCTTCAAGTTTGTGTTTAGACGTCATGTAACTTAGTTCGCGACCATCGATGCCGTGCAACGCGATTGATATCAAAGCGGTGGGCTCAAGAAGACCTTTCTCGGCCTTCCGTGCCGCGAATTCGCACATGCATGAAACTATCTTCAGCGTGCGCAGTATGTTGAGATACAGTTTGCCTTGTCCGGGTACGAAAAATTGAGGATGGGTAGGCCAAGCTTCCGTGCCAATATATTCTTCGGCGAAAGCGAAGCGGAAAACGAACTGAGCGCTTCGGAAAAGCGTCCAGGTTTCCAAATGGGGCGGAAAGTCGATTTCGCTTCCGATCCAATCGTCACCATCGATAATCCGTTCATCGTGCGCAGGGGGATATTGCCAACCGCCGCTGTTTACAGCATTACTCAGAACGAACGCGCGGCAACTCCTCAGGCTCTGAAATCGTGCCTTTTCGAAAATGGCAGGCCGAATCAGAACCCGCCAGTGCCCCATCGACCGAATTCTCCTCAGAATTTCTGTCTCCGGCAGCGCCTTGAGTTGTTCAACGAACTGATTTGGTCGAGACTGCTGAACGAAGCCCATCCGTTCAGCCTGGCGCACAAAGCCGCGACTGCGTTTCTCGACGGCGAGGTCGAGAATCTCCCGCATCTCGACCTGACTGGGCACTTCAACGGTCTCAGGAATTCGCCGAGATCGAACGTAGGTAGCGCCCCGACGAAGTTTCTCGGCCCCGTCCTTCTTGCAAACAACGGGCAATTCGGCAAACTCGTTGACCCTGAGAATGCAAAACGGCCTCGCGTCAATCATGTGCTTCAGCAAGTTGACCTCAATATAGGGATCGGCATACTCACTGAAGTGAGCCGAAAGATTATCCTGTACGAACGAATCGAGATCGTCCTGCTTCATGCCGACCGGAACGTACGAATCATCTGGCTGGCGTTCCACGCCCAAGACGATGTGGCCGCCATCACGTAAGTTGGCCATTGCCAAAACGGATTTCGTCAGCTTTGCCTTCGTTGGTGCCTCATTCCAGTTCATGGAGCACTTGAACTCGAGGTTTCGCTCCTCCCGCGGCCACAGTATTAGGTTGGTGATATCATCCAGAGAATTCCGTTCGATCACGTGACCTCCGGTCAACGAAAAAGGCGGCTCAAACGAGCCGCCCCAAGGAAAAGGAGGAATGACGCCTCCCACCAAATCGTGTGAATTGCGTCGTGCCTAGCTACACCCGCTGGTCCCGCCGCAGTTCTCGCACTTGTAGCAACTGCCGTTGCGTGTCATGAAGCCGCCGCATTCCGAGCACATCGGCGCGTCGCTCACCGCCGCAGCGAACGGCAGCGCCTGTTGCGGCTCGGGTTCGGTGGGGCGCAGAACGGGCGCGTCGCCGGCTTCGTTGACGGCATACTCCGGGCCCAGGAACTTCGCGCCCAGCCAGCGGAAAATGTAATCCATGATCGACTTGGCGTAGGGCACCTGTTGGTTCCCCGTCCAGCCGCTCGGCTCGAAACGAACGTGGCTGAACTTGTCGACGAAAAACTTCAGCGGCACGCCGTATTGCAGCGCATAGCTGATGCTGGTGGCGAAGCTGTCCATCAGGCCGCTGATGGTGGACCCTTCCTTGGCCATCGAGATGAACACCTCGCCGGGCGTTCCGTCTTCGTACATCCCCACCGTAATGTAGCCTTCGTGGCCGCCGATGGAAAACTTGTGCGTGATGGACTGCCGCTCGTCGGGCAGCTTGCGGCGGATCGGACGATAGACGATCTTCTCGGTCACCACCGGCGCCACCGCAGTTGACGTAGCCTTCTTCTCGCCCTTGCCGGTGCCCGAGCTCAGCGGCTGCGCGCGCTTCGAATTATCGCGATAGATGGCCACCGCCTTCAGGCCCAAGCGCCAGCTTTCCATGTAAGCGTCCATCACGTCTTCGACAGTGGACTCTTCCGGCATGTTGATGGTCTTCGAAATCGCGCCCGAAATAAACGGCTGCGTCGCGGCCATCATCCGTACGTGCCCCATGTAATGGATCGACCGCTTGCCGTTCTGCGGACGGAAGCTGCAATCGAAGACCGGCAGATGCTCGTCCTTCAGCGCCGGCGCGCCTTCGATGGTGCCCGTGGAGTCGATGTGAGTAACGATCATCTCCACTTGCTCGGGCGTGTAGCCCAGCTTGATCAGCGCCTGCGGCACGGTCTGGTTGACGATCTTGATAATTCCGCCGCCCACCAGTTTTTTGTACTTCACCAGCGCCAGATCGGGCTCGATGCCAGTGGTGTCGCAATCCATCATGAACCCGATGGTGCCCGTCGGTGCGATCACAGTAGTCTGCGCATTGCGGAAGCCGACGCGTTCGCCGAGCGTATAAGCATCGTTCCAGCAATCCACCGCGCCTTTGAACAGATCCTCAGGAACGCGTTTGCTATCGATGCCGCTCACTGCCTTGCCGTGCATCAGGATCACGTCGAGGAACGAATCTTCGTTGACGGCGTAGCCCGGACACGGGCCCACCGCTTCGGAGATGCGGGCGCTGGTGAGGTACGCCTGGCCGCACATGACGGCAGTGATCGCGGCCGCCCAATCGCGGCCCGCCGGGCTGTCATAAGGAATGCCCATCGACATCAGCAGCGCGCCCAGGTTGGCATAACCCAATCCGAGCGGGCGGAAATCGTGAGAATTCTTCGCGATTCTTTCGGTCGGATAACTGGCGCTATCCACGATAATTTCCTGCGCCAGCGTTACCGTATCGCAGGCATGCCGGAACGCCTCGACATCGAATTCGCCGCCCGGGCCGACGAACTTCATCAGGTTGAGCGACGCCAGGTTGCAGGCCGAATCGTCCAGGAACATGTATTCCGAGCACGGATTCGAGGCGTTGATGCGCGCGGTCGTCTTCGACGTGTGCCAGCGATTGATCGTCGTGTCGAACTGCATGCCCGGATCGCCGCACTGATGCGTGGCCTGCGAGATCTCGCGCATCAATTCCTTGGCGCTGTAGCGCTTCTTGGGCTGGCCATTGGCCACCGAGCGGGTCCACCAATCGCCATCCGACGCCACCGCCTCCATGAACTCGTCGGTGACGCGCACTGAATTGTTGGCGTTCTGGAAGAAGATGGAGCCGTACGCGTCGCCATCAATCGAGGCGTCGTAACCCGCGTCAATCAGCGTGTGGGCCTTCTTCTCTTCTTTGGCTTTGCACCATACAAACGATTCGATGTCGGGATGATCGACGTTCAGGATCACCATTTTCGCGGCGCGACGCGTCTTTCCACCCGACTTGATCACGCCGGCGAAGGCATCGAAGCCCTTCATGAAACTCAGCGGACCGGAAGCGGTGCCGCCCCCGGCCAGCCCGCCGCCTTCTTCGCGCAACGGCGAAAGATTGGTGCCGGTACCCGAACCCCACTTGAACAGCATGCCCTCGGTTTTGGCGAGATCGAGGATCGACTCGAGTGAATCCTTCACCGAGTTAATGAAACAAGCCGAGCACTGCGGGCGCGACTCGCCTTTCTTCAGCTTCACAATGTTGTCCGTCGCTTCGTCGTAATAGTAGCCATAGCCGCGCGGCTCTGTGACGCCGACGTTGAACCACACCGGCGAATTGAAGCAGGCCTTCTGCGTAAGCATCAGGTGCGCGAGCTCGTTGCGGAAGTTTTCGGAATCTTCGCGAGTCTTGAAATAGCGCCCGTGGGCGCCCCAGTCGGCGATGGTGTCCACCACGCGATGCACCAGTTGCCGGACGCTGCGCTCGCGGTCGGGCGACCCCATCTTGCCATAGAAATACTTGCTGACCACGATGTTGGTGGCCGTTTGGGACCATTCGGCCGGCACTTCCACATCGTCCTGTTCAAATATGATGGCGCCCTTGTCACTGGCGATAGCAGCCGTGCGGAGCTCCCAGTTGATCTCGTCGTACGGGGTGTTGCCCGGTTCCAGCTTCTGAGTAAAGTATTTAGGAAAGCTGACGCCCTTGCGCTGGTTAGCCGGAAGAGCTTTCTTGGCGGTAGGTTGCAAATCCGAAATCCTGTTCGTGAGATCGACTGCGAGTAGTCCCATATCTATTTTCCCTCTTTTCGTCGCGCTGCTTGACGTCACGGCGTCATTGACGGCACGTCTGCAATGATGCCCCAATAGGTAGTGGTGCGTCAAGGATTATATCTATATACCGTGCAGTACCTTACGAACTGATTACGATATTTGCCGAAAGAAGGCGGCGCGGACCTACTCGAATCTGGAGCGTGTGAGCGCCCGCGGACAAGCCGCGTGGCAATTCCAAGTTCAGTTCGTGGCGAGGCGGCCGAGGATCTATTCGAAGGAACTCTAACTTCAGGACAGGCTGTCCGTCCACGCTGGCGCTAATGGATTCCGGCGCGCTCACTTCCTCAATCTGGACCTTCAGATGTCCGCTGGTGCTCGTGTTCGCCTGCACCAGATTCACCGCGTCGGTGATGGAGACGATGCGCGGCACCAGCGGTCCCGAAGGAATGACGCGGGCGATTGCGGGTGGGCAGAGCGGTTGGCGATCGGCCAGCAATTGAACGGGGATCAGGCCGGTCCGCACGCCGTCGGGAAGCCAGGCGTTCACTTGTTGCAGACCTTTCGAGTCGGCCGGACCTACATAGATGGGTACGCCAGACTCACCGTCGGCCAGCACTTCGAGACGATTGAGGTCGCAATCGGCGGGAAGATGTTCCACCCAGATCGATAGCGCGGTGTGCCGTCCGCGCTGCGGGATGAGCGGCTCGCCCGTATCGGTGTTGGTGATTCGGCGAATGCGAGGCGGCGATTCAATGTGAGGTGATTCCTGGTCTCTCACCAGCCGCGCGGTTAGCGCCCACGTCGTCCACATGTATTGCGTGTTCTCGCCTTCCAGGTTCAGCAGTTGAAGGCCGTTCTCACGCGTGAAAGTGCGGATATCGTCGGCCGAGAAGACCACGCCGCTCCAGGTGTTCGTATCGTTTGCATGCGCTAGCCCGTTGAACTGGCCGTGGAAAATGCCGCCCGGCTTCAGCACGCGGCGGATCTCGCGCATGTATTCGAGCACCACGTCGCGGCTGGGGATGTGCTGGAAGACCGCGTAGGAATAGACGAACTCGAAGGAGTCGTCCGCGAATTGCCCCAGGCTGGCGCCGTTGGTGGCGTGGAAATGGGCGTGGG
>Ga0182024_10001035_pt1 | contig 72126 bp, 59 predicted proteins | sample P32metaG_FD_120480 | JGI IMG/M metagenome (GOLD analysis project Ga0182024, IMG submission 120480) | Permafrost microbial communities from Stordalen Mire, Sweden - P3-2 metaG (Illumina Assembly) | ecosystem: Environmental > Terrestrial > Soil > Wetlands > Permafrost | place: Sweden: Stordalen...
GCAGCGGACTCAAAATCCGCCGATCGCAAGGTCGTGGGGGTTCGACCCCCCCTCCCGGCACTCTTTAACTAATTTATAATCAATAGTTTATGTGATATTATGCCTACTTGTCCTCGTGGCGTGCAGTTAGGTCAATTGGAGCCCTAATCAAGAATTCCCAGTGTTCATGAGACTCGGGCATCCCTGGCCTCCCGCTTCGGCCACTGCCCGAACTCGATCGAAGCCTGCCAGGAGCGCCTTAGGATGGGCAGAATTGAGCAAATTGAAGTTGAGTGTGGTGGACACTGAGAGGACAAGGACTCACGCTCGCGCAGAACGGGCAGCAGGCTTCTCCGCGCTCAATGCGGCCTGGGCGCTGAAACCTTTGCGGACCGACTCGGTCAGTCGCGGTTGATCCATCTCCCTTCTTACGCAGGAGACAATCTTTCTTTCATTCTCGATCCGGCTTTTCTTTTTCATGAAGTGGCCCTTCTTTGAACGATGAGCAAATCAGTTAGCTACCGTATCGAGTTCGGCGGGTATCCGGCAGTCGCGTTAGCGGCGCCACCGCGAATATCCCCAGCCCCCGCCACCGAGCAGAAAAAGCACCACAAGAACAATCAATATTGTTGTCATGTTGTAACCTCACTCGCAAGGGGAAGCGGACCCGCCTTTGTAACGACTGTCCCACTTCTTCCCTACACATGATCCTAGGAGTGGCCCAGACGGTTGTCTGATCACATTGGACCGCCCTGAGCGGAACCAAGCTCAGCTGAACACACCAACGTGAGTCACCCGCGGCTTTAAATGCTCTTTAGTTCCTGCGGGGTTCCTGGCGTGATGCCGCCCCTCTCGGAGCAGTTGCCAAAGCTGCGTCAAACCGGGCCTCGATACGGCCTCCTGTCGGCACATAATGAACAACTTGTGCGAATCAAATTGCATCCCATTCACTAAGAATGAACATGCGATTCACAGTGTCAGGCGGCTCTTGAAGACTGAACAGCACCGGAGAAGATCCGCCATCGGCCAATCGTCCGAAGGCAGAGAACTAAACATCGAAAGCGCGACCGCCAGTTACGAAGGATGGATGCGCAGTTGTACTGCAGTCGTCTCGTCCGATCTTCGATCGAAACACGAGCAAATGAAAGAGAGCCCGTTCCAGTTCTTGAGGGGCACCTTCTATAGGTGGGCTCAACTCTGGCCGTCTATCTACGCTGAGTTGTGCCACGCACCGAAGGTTTTTAGCACATAAGGTCGGCTCAGATCAGGCCGTTTTCCGCACGGATGGCGAGGAACACCTGAAAGAAATGCCCAAAAAATCGCCAGCGAAGGCAACTGGGGTTATATTGGTCCGTAGCCGAGATACAAAATGGAAATCCAGGTAGTATGAACGCAACCACCGCTGGCAACTTTCAACTACTTGCGGGACACCTCCAACTGGGCTGGGCATACATCAAAGCCGGTCGCTAATGTAGGTTAGTTCGAAAGGAAAACGAATGATAAGTTCAAACGAGAATATCGGCGACAGGCCGATACGCAAGCACTTCAACGTCATCATCTTCAGTGTGCTAGGATTCGTGGCATTCGTTGTGTTGATTGGAATGCTCTTCATCCATTTCAAGAAGCCAGATGTTGGATCGCCTCGCAAGGGAGGAGCCGATCAGCCGACCACCTCCACCCAGCCTCAGTGAGTAGAAGCAGCGTCCTCGATATATTTGAGCATGACAGCGCACGGAATTACGCCGCTCACCGTAGGGACGATCTTCCCAGAGGGGTTGACGTAAAGCATTGTCGGTAAGCCAGCTACGAACTCATGCAGGGTCAACCCAGTTCCCGCTTGGATTGGATCGCTGTAGCCCTTACCACGGCAGCGATGTTCGTCGCGCCAGTAGCCATGTTTGTTGTATAGACCGCCGAGTGTATCGGCGCATCGCACAGGCTGTCTTGTGGGCGCACCCAAAGGGGCAAGCAAACATCTCCTTCTGATCTCTCCATAGGCAGTTTCGATGTTGATTCGCTTATGCTCCGACAGCCTTTTCAATCTTGCCGACAGCCTTTTGAACTTTTCCGGCATTCTTTTCAGCTCTGCCATCAGCTTCCAGGTTGGGGTTATTGGTAAGCTCGCCGGCCTTCTGCTTGATTGCGCCTTTGACTTCGTGGAGATTGCCTGTTGTCTTATCGTCCGTGCTGGGTTTCATAATGATTCTCTCCTCTGTTAGGTGGTGGGTTTCAATTAGTTGAGATCCATTGAGATCTCCTTGCGCCTTGAGCGTCTGCGACCAGGGAATATCCTCTCTCGGGAAGTTTCCTTGCGCGATGCAGATCCTACCATCGATCAGTATCCAACGGTTAGGTTGCTGAAAGCTGGTCGCAATTGCTCATCCGGGCGCGCGCAGCGAGCCTCCTGCACGGAGCCATCATCCTGAGACTGGTCATTTTCGTGTTAGGCATAGCGCGCCCTTCGTCAGACCCACAACGACGTAGAACGGAGGTGCGATTTTGACCAACTCGGAGAACACGTCGTGTATAGGATAGGTTCTACATTGGCGGTCGCGTCCCTTACGGAGTGACTGCACACGGTATCCCGATCGGGCCTTTGCAGTTTGACCGATTGGAAGCTGCCCCCGGCCGCCAGATGGACGTCCCGAACTCAGGGGAATGTCGGCAAGGCTACCAGAGAGGTTCCGATGGCAAATCACACGTCCACGCTGATACGTCGAGAAGAGGTTGCGGAAGGTACAATCGCCTTTCACTTCGAGAAACCGTCCGGATTCAGCTTCAGAGCGGGCCAGTTTGCCGATGTGACACTCGCCGACCCACCGGAAACTGACGCCAAGGGAAACACCCGCACATTTTCCATCGCGAGCCCTCCCTTTGCAAACGAGTTAGTCTTCACCACGCGCATGCGTAATACCGCTTTCAAGCGCTCGCTGAAGGAAGTGACGTTAACCGCAAAAGTGAAGATAAGCCCAGCCGCAGGCTCCTTCACTCTACACAAGAACCTGGCAAAGCCCGCCATATTCCTTGCAGGCGGAATCGGAATCACACCATTTCTAAGCATGGTGCAACAGGCCGACCGGGACAGGTTGTCGCAAAAGTTATACCTGTTCTATTCCAATCGGCGGCCCGAAGACGCTGCTTTCCTTGACACTCTGAGAGCTTTGGAGACGACAAATCCCAATTTCCGATTGATCTGCACCATGACAGAAATGTCGAAATCCAAGAAAGAATGGAAGGGCGAGACGGCTCTGATAGACAAGGAGATGTTGTGCAGGCATTTAGCCAACCTGCAAGGATCCATCTACTACATTGCCGGGCCGCCCACTATGGTGACGGCCATGCGCGAGGCGCTTGTGAGTGCCGGGGTCGAAGAGAACTACATTCGAACAGATGAGTTTGTTGGCTACTGAGATATCGAGCCTGTGCCTCGCCAAAATGCGAATGATGTCTGTTGTTCTGGCTTCATCAGGGTTGAGCCTCTGCACTATCAAATATGACGCGCATGCTTTAGAGAGATCGAGAGGAGACCACGACACGAAGATATCTTAGTCATATCGACATCGCAAGGGTTGAACAGTGACTGTTCTTTTTTGGACAGTGTTCTCTCTGATCCTCTTGCTACGGTGGGGGTGGTGCTGCGGCAATGAGCGTACAGAACGGAGGATCGGTTCTAAGGTAGCATCGATCCCAACACTTTATCGTGGAGGAAATCGTCTTGAAAGATAAAACGAGTGCTGGAGATTTCAGGAAAGTGTCTCGTACCGAACTGATCGATCTGTTGAATCAGGACCTGTCGCGCGAGTACCAGGCGATCATTGGGTACGTCGTCTACTCACAGGTCTTGAAGGGTGCTGAGTTCATGAATATCGCAGGTGAACTTGCAAAGCACGCTGCACAGGAACTGGGCCACGCCCTCATTATCGCCGAGCAGATTGATTATCTCGGTGGCATGCCGACGGTTGCAGCCAAGCCCGTCCGGACATCAGAGAAAGCCACCGAGATGTTGCAGTTCGATCTCGACAACGAAACAGAAACAATCCGAAATTATCGCGAGCGAGTCCGCCAATGCGAAGAATTGGCTGAATATGCGATGAGCGAACAAATTCGCCAGATCCTCATCGACGAACAAGATCACCAGATTGCGCTGGCGACAGCACTGGGCAAGAGTGTGCCCGCCCCGCTTAGGGCCACCTAGGAATTATGGTGAATTGATGTCCCAGTACGCCTATTTTGGAAGCGCTACCTCACCGTGAACCGCAAGCGAGTTCCGTGTGGATGGCCGTTAACTCGTAAGTTGGCCGGGTTGTCAAAATTCCTCGAATAGAAGATCTAACTTTGTCGATGTGCCACCCAGAGCTTCGCGCTATGGATCACAGTGACCGAACACAAATCCGATTCGTCTCAAATCTCGTGTACTTGTAGCGTACTCAAGAACCGCGTTTCCTGTGTTTGATAGTATTAAGCGTCTATATTTTTCAATAACTTGTTTAGAATCAACACGTAGAGGCAATCCGCCCCCCCTCCCGGCACCAAGACTACGAGAGAACTTATAAAATCACGCAATCAGCGGGGGCCTTGCGTGCCACTCCCGGGCTGGGCGGGAGCCGATTGGGGTGCGGGGGCGGCGGGTTTTTCCGCATCGCTCTGAGCGGTCTGTTGGGCTAACTTTTCGGCCTTCTTGCGTTTGTGGTGGCGGACAATATCGGGCCAGAACTCGATGAGTTCGGCGCCTATGATCCCTTCGGCCGAAACGGACAATCCGTCATTGATGGTGTTGCTCACCGTGTGCTCAGACGCAGGGTAGTACACATTGGAAATAGCGGCGCCAATGAGGTTGCCCGCGACGTTGGCGTAGTTTGGCCCCCACTTGCCGTTGTCGCGCCTGCACCAAACCGTACTGGCCGCCGCCCATAGAACACGTTTGGTAGGGCTACCCGTGCCCATCTGAAAGTAACGGGGATCCTCATGCATGACGACGGGCAACACCGCGTTGCCAAAGAAATTCCCGATAAAGGCATCGCTATAGGCGGCGCCAAATCTCTTCGCGTAGCCTTGAGCGCCTTGGCCCCATTCCTCATAACTGTCGGCGGCCTGCCCGATGCCGGCGATGGAGCCGGCCAGCATAAAGGGCCACGGATCGGTCGAGCTCTTAAAGAAAAGCTGGAATTTTTGCCCTGGAGTCAGAGGGAGCGCGTCTTTGCGGCGGGTGGTGTTGAAAGTCGCCATGACGCCCATCACGCGCTGATGCTCTTGCTCTCTGAGCTGGTCCGCGGACGTATCGCTCTGGCTCTTTCCGGCGGCGGGCAGCTGAGCGGGAGTTTGGGAGCTGGAACTGCCCTTGGCGGTGGGGGTTGAGGCCGGAGTTTGTTGGGCCGGTGCCAGCTGGGCGGGGGCGTCCTGGCTGGGGTCATCGGCTATTGGAAGAGCGAATTGCGGCTTAGGAGCGTCGGTGAGTTCGATGACCGCAACCACCGCCTGAGGGGAGTTGGCTTGCTGCGAAAAAAGAGGAGAGGGCATTGCCAGCATGGCAATGCCGGTAAGAAGTGTTGCAGGAACAAGACATGAACCTAAATGCATCCATTCACCATTCGAGGAGCAGGTGGCCGCAGGCTGACTTGAGGATGAATCGCCCCAGGCCGCGCGTCGCTTTCCAGCGCGGGCCGGAATAAGACCTACCATCGCCAACTCACAGCATTTAGGTGTTAGACGCATTTCTGTGTCCGCGGACACAAAGAAATGCTCCATGGGAGTCCCCGGCTGAGCCTGCGGCTGGGAGCGGCGTTGCCCGGATCTTTAAATCACGAAGTCGATGAAGCCCCGCTGCGGATCGGTTGAGACCAGCTTGACGGTGACCCTGTCGCCCACGTCAAGGGCTTTACCGCCCGCTTTTCCAGCCCCGTCCTTTCCGGCGTTGACGAGCATTCCATCGACGTGCGGGTCAAGGGTGCGGACGAAAGTGCCGTACTTGTTGACGCCGGTGACGATGGCGGGGAAGCTCTGGCCGATGCGGGGGTGGAGGACGACAGCAGCGATGCGCTTTTGCATGTCGCGCTCGACCTTGCGGGCGCCGTCTTCCATGAGCGTGCAGTGGACAGCGATGTCGTTGAGATCGCCTTCCGAGTAGGGCTGGGGCGTTTTCGCGAGCAAAGCCTTCATGAGCCGCTGTGTGACCATGTCTGGGAAGCGGCGGTTGGGGGCGGTGGAGTGGGTGTAGTCCTGGACGGCGAGGCCGAAGTGGCCGGGCGAGGTCTCGTTGGGCTTGACGAGGACATACTCGCCGGGGCCCATGAGCTTGATGACGGTGAGCGAGAGATCGGGAAAATGGTCAGGGTCTTTCTGCTTCTGGGCGAGCAGGAAATCGTTGAGAGCCTTTGAGTCCGGTTGATCGGGCAGAGTTGTGCCCAGGCCGGCGGCCACTTCGACGATGCGGTCCCAGCGCTTGGGCACTCGGACGATGCGGCGGATGGAGGCTACGCCGGCAGCCTCAAAGGTGCGGGCGGCGACGCCGTTGGCCGCGACCATGAACTCCTCGATGAGGGACGTGGCGCGATTCTTGGGGAGTTGGGCGATGTCGACTGGCTGATCGGCCTGCATCACGGGGCGGGTTTCGATGGTTTCGAGATCGAGCGCTCCGTGCTGGAAGCGGCCGCCCACCATGCGTTGGGCCGCGGCGTCCTGCAGCTTGAGCTGCGCGGCGAGGTCGGCGCTGGCAGTGACTTTGGCCGGCGCGGGGGCGGAGCCCTCAAGCCAGGCGCCGACGCTGTTGTAGGCCAGCTGGGCGCGGTTGCGCACCAGGGCCGCGTAGACCTTGCCGTCCGAGACCGTTCCGGCTGCGTCCACTGAAAACTCGATGACGTGAGCCACGCGGTCTTCATTTTCATTGAGCGAGGTGATGCCCTCGGAGAGCGCGGCGGGAAGCATGGGAAAGACGATGACACCTGTATAGACGGAAGTGGTTTCGCTGCGGGCGTGGCCGTCGAGGACAGTGCCGATGGGGACGCGCGCGTCCACATCGGCGACGCCGACAAGAACACGGATGCGCCCATCGGGCAATTGCTCAGCCCACTCGATCTGGTCAAGATCTTTTGACGTGTCATTGTCGATGGAGGACCATAGGAGCTTTGTCAGGTCCTGAATGCCGGGAACGGCAGGCGGCTCAGGATGGGCCTTAATGGCGGCCAGTTCGGCATCGGTTCCGGCGGGAAAATCGGGCTGAAATCCGCGCTCGATCATGGCGGCGTGGGCGGCGGCAACGAGATTGAACTGGATGGGCTGATTGGATGGCATGGAGATTTCGGCTCCTTTGAAACGAAGAGCCAGCCTACCATGGAGGGCGCTCATAGGTCAGGCGTGAATCGACCATCGACGATCGGGGATTCCCGGATTCCAGCTCTTGAGACGGAATGCAAAACGCAGGTTCCCTTCGACAGGCTCAGGGCAGGCTTTCGACTCTGCTGCGCTCCGCTCAGAATGACAGCGGGAACGGGGTTCGGAATGACAGCGGAGATGAGGGCGCGCGGGTGTTATTGAATGCCGAGGTCGGCAAGGGCTTTGGGTTTGGCTTCATCGACGGCGAGCAGGGTGTGGCAGACGGTGCAGTCCTGAGTGATGCTCTTGCCGTTGCTGGCCGCGTGGTCGCCATCGTGGCAGCGGAAGCAGCCCGGGTAACTCATGTGGCCAATGTTGTCGGGATGGGTTCCCCAGGTCACCTTCATAAAGGGAAATACATTCTGGCTGTAGAGGGTGGCGAGTTCATTGCCCGCAGACTGAACCAGCGCGGCTTTCGTGGCCATCACTTCAGGATGCTGGGCGCGATAGAAGGCGGCAAGCTGGAGCGGAATCTGCGTAAGGGCCTCGGCTTCGGAGGTGTAGCTGGCGTTGAGCAGTGCCAGGCCCTGCTTGTGAACCCAGGGCAGATCCGGCGAGACGGCGCCCTCGGCCATGGCGCGGTTGAGCGCATTTTCCGCAGTCACAAAAGTGTGCGCGGCGCGATTGTGGCAGTCGATACAGTCCATCAAGCGGTGTTCGCCGTTGGGCAGCGCGCCCTTGAGGGCTGAGGCGGCAAAGACCGTCTCCGAACCGTCGGGGTTCCGTTTCTGCACCCAGGGGATGGTGGCGCGATCCGCATCGGTGGCAATGTATTCGATGTGGCCCAGGTGGGTGCCGTGAATGCCGCTGAGCTGGGACAACGAATCGCGTCCGCCCAGGTGAAGGACCAGGACCGTCTGGGTCTCGGTGTTGGTTGCGTCGTCGGCAAACGTGGACTTGACCAGCAGCTTGTCACCGACAAACCGGGCTGGGGTGTGGCAGCCTTCGCAGATTTCGCGTGCGGGGCGCAGATTCTGTACCGGAGATGGAATTGGCGTGGGGTAGCGATCGAAGGCTACTTCGACAAGCTGCCTGGTGCCATTTACCTTGGCAGAGAAGTATGCAGCTGCGCCCGCGCCAATGTGGCAGTCCACGCATGCGACGTGGGAGTGGGCGGAAATCTTGTATGCGGTGTACTCGGGATGCATCACATGGCAGGATTGGCCGCAGAACTGGGGCGAATCCATGTAGGCCGCGCCGCGATAAGTGGCGATGGAGACGACCAGCAGATTGACGATGGTGGCCATCAGCACGATGTCGATGCCGTGGCGGAACATCCGGTCGTTGAAATCGATCTTGGGGAATTCGGCCGGAATCTGGCCAACTTTCTGGAGCTTTTTGCGGCGGACGAAGACGCCGATGGGGATCAGCAGCAAGCCGGCGATAAAGACTGCCGGGAGAAGGAGGAAAAAGATGATTCCGAGATAGGGGTTGGCCTCGCGGCGGCCGAGGATTTCCGCCAGCCAATAGCCGATGATGGTTACGCCGGAGGCGCTGGTGATGGCCCCGCCTGCGAGACTGATGGGGTTATTGCCGAAGAAGAGCGCCGGCCTTACCCAGTTTTCGCGGAATTTTTGAAACAGCGGCACACTGGCCCCCAAGACTCAAGATGGCCCGCCATTTGCGGCGGGCCTGGTTGTGCCTTCCTTGTTGACCTTGCTTGCTATTTGAGGCCGCGGTAAAAAGCGACGGTGTCCTTGATCTGGGCGTCGGTGAGTCCGGTGACCGGCTTCATTTTGCCCTTGCCATTCTTGACTGCGGCAAACATGTCATCCGCAGAGAGCTTCTGGATGTCCGGATCGGAGACCGGCTTGACCTTGAGCATCTTGGCCGTAGGCGTGTCGGCTGCACCCGCGGCGCCGTGGCACATCTGGCACTTGGCTTTGTATGTCGCTGCGCCTGGGGATTGGGCGAAGCCCACAGAGCTGGCCAGGGCAACAGCAACGGCCAACACCATCTGGGATCGAATCATTCTTGTCATTGCGAGACTCCTTGAGTGATTCCACGGCCAGGGTACGCGCAGGCGTCCGCGTCCGTGTACGGCTTCTTCAAAAGGATCATTTTACGCCGCAGGACGGCGGTTTCTCCTCAGAACTCATAATGCACTCCAAGGGTCACATTATTCGCATGGAAGTTGCGGGGCGCCGTCTCGCCCGCTGGTGAGATAGTCAGACCCGTCTGTTCGGGCAGAGAGGCGCAAGGTACAACCGTCGATGTCAGAGACGTTGAAGTGCTGCAGTCCGGTGAGCCGGAAGGGCCGCCCTCGCCGTAGCCATAGAAGTTGTATTCAGCCTTCAAGATCACTTTGGGACGCACCGTCCATGCCAGATTCACAAAGGGAGACTGATACGTTGACACGAGCGAACCGTTGACGTCGCGCGCATCGTTGAAGAATCGGCTTCCGTTCACAGCGCTGATGCGATAGCCAATATTGGAGTGGATTGATTTGACGGGGGACGCCGTGAAAGCCACCGATCCGTACTGCGACGGCGCGTCCATGAAATCGCGCCCGAACCAATCGGCAAGCTGAGTCGTCGACCCTCTGGTGAATACGCCAGGGCAGACGTTCGGTGTTCCGCCGCTGTTGAGCGAGGCCGTACCAGGATAATTACTCGCCGTCGTATTCGCGTTCTGGGCGCCGTTGTCAAAGCAGATGTTAGTTGCCGCATAGACATCGGTGTAGGCATAGCTGAAGTCGAGCCCATAGTGTTCATTTGGAAACAACACGCCGCTCATGCTGGCAATCCTGGTGTGATCGACATGATCGAGCGGGCCCTCGTACGGATCGTCACCCGCGGCCACGGCGGCCTGATTGTTATTTGTGTTGTTATGCCGCTCCAGGTCATTGAAGGCGCCCGAGATCGTCGCCCAGGGTTTCGGTCTATATCGCGCGTGCACCCTATAGTGCCACAGCTGCCGCGGTGACACCGGCGTGAGGGCGTTGTCGGCATAGGCCATTTCCACCGAACCGTTCAGATCGAGGTTTGCGGTGGGGCGCACAGCGGCGGTAAGCACTCCGGCGTTTTCGTTAATGGTCACGGTCCCGCCAATCGAAGCACCCACGGGTAACGGAGTGTTGTGCGGGTCGCCCTCTGCGACGACGTGATTCTGGTAACGGTAAGTGAGCGAGAGCGTAGTGCGCGAGGAAACTTCCCATTCGCCCGTCAGATTATTGGTTACATACAACTGGCCCGTATAGCCTGCTGCCGATGCGCCAATGGCCGGGCTGCCTTCAATCGTGGAGGCCCCGGCGGCCGCAGTAGTAGTGGTCAACGCTGGGTAATTGATGGTTGCATTTCCTGTAGCCAATGCGGGCGTCGACACAGTGGTTGCGCTGGTAAAAACCGCTGTCCCGGGCTGGTGCATCGAGGAAAAACTGATCTGGTCGCCCAGACTGAAGTTACTCGTTGTCTGCCACACGGCGCCCAAGTCGGCGGCAAGAACCTGGCGTGTCGCGTTCGCGTTTCCGATGTAGGTCAGCTCGCGCGTCGTCCCGTTCAATCCCTGGTAGCTGTCATAGTAGTTGGGCAGGTGCATGTTCGCGTCTGTAAACCGCACATTTCCGTTGATTGACAGGTTCTTGATGCTCGCGCTCTGAAGGCGAAGCACCTCAGTCGGGAATATGGAGCGTGTCGGCTGGGAGCGCAGATAGCTGGTAACCACCGCGCAGGCGGGATTGATGACCGGCAGGCCGCCTGGCGTGTTGGGCGCCGAGAAGATTGTATAGGTGGTGGAGTTCGTGAAGGCGCTGCCCATACTGCCCGTATTGCAGGCGCCGATGCCGTAAGGCGTCAGGCTGTCGTAGTCGTTGATAGCTACCGGGGTTCCGTCCGCCTCTTGTGCGATCAGGGAATTTGAAGCCAGGGTGAGGAACGAGTCGCCCTTGTAGTGCGTGATCTGCTCTTCATAGGTGAACATCGTGCCCCGCACCGGCTTCCAGTCGATCGTCGCCGTGATGTCGTCGGTGTTGTTGCGCTGATACTCGGCCAGGATGGCATTGTACTTGGCGAACTGATAGCCGCTGGGGCTCATGCTCGGCCCCTCCATCAGGTTCTTGGAGTACGCAATCCGATAGGTCACAGTCGATAGCGGCAGCAGGACGACGCTCACATCGGTCATGCGCCGCACGGTGTTGAACATAAAAGGCGATTGAAGAGTCTGCGGCCACGCGAACAAGCCGGTCGGCGCGTTGGAAGGGCCGATTGGAATCGACTGTCCGCTGGGAATGTTTGGATTGCCGAGCAGGTCGTAATCGAAATACCTGCGGTCGCGGCGGAACAGTCCGGTGAAGTCGTAGATCTTGCCCTTCGAGGCCCTCATCCTGACAAAGTTGACGGGGTCCCCTCCAAACCCGCTGCCCACAGCGCTGAGGATATCGACTGGGGTGTTTTTCTGGCCCGGCAGCGCGCGCATCTCAAAAGTTTCATTTTGTACGCGCGGCCCGGATTGCAGATTCACCAGGTTGCTGTACATAGCGTGGCTGCCCGTGGCATTCGCGATGCGGCCGCCCAGATCCACGCTCTGATGGATCACATATCCGTTCGGCACAGTCATCTGTGTCTCTGGCGCCGGCAATGGGACGGTGGGAGTGGGGTTCTGGCTCTGGGCGGCGGCGATGCCCGTCATCATGAAAAGAATCGCGACTCCAATACCACCAGCGATGTGCTGAATGATTGCGGTACGGGGCTGTTGCCTGGTCGACCGAGAAAAACAGCCTTTCGAGTTCATATAAAGCCTCGCTTGAAAAAAACAATCTTGCTCACATCGCGACCTTGCGGTCCCATTCGAAGCCGGTGCGGGAACTTCGCCGCGCTTTCGATTGGTCGGGTTGGCGTGACGCAGCTCCATGACTCTTACCTGAGAAACGCCACATTCATGTTTGAACCGTGGATCATCGTGTGGCAGTCCGTGCAGGGTGTCAGCTCAGACGAACCCGCGTTCATGCCGTGCACGGTGCCTGCGGCGACCGGGCTGTGGCACTGGTTGCACAGCACGTTGATGTTCGGCATAATCAACATCCGCGCATTCTGCGAGCCATGCGGCGTGTGGCACCCCATGCACCCCTCGCCTTTCACCGGCGTGTGCTCGTAGACAAACGGCCCGCGCTTCTCGGTGTGGCACTTGGTGCAGATCAGGTTCGAATCGTTCCTGGACCTCAGGTTGCTCTTCTCGAATGTGCCGTGCACATCGTGGCAGTCGCTGCACTTGATCAGCCCTTCGTTCACTTTGTGGTGGGTCGGCATATCAAACTGCGGCTTCTCGTCGGTATGACACCGGAAGCAGAGCGTGGGCTGGGAGGCCCTCAGAAGGTGCTCCTTGTCCTCGCTCTTGTGAATGCTGTGGCACCCGGTGCAGCCCACATCGGCCCTGGCGTGCGGCGAGCGCTCAAAGTCCGGATGAGCTCCCGCATGGCAGCCCAGGCACGTGGCATCCACTTGCTTAGAAGTGGCCTTGGCGGGGTCGAAGATCTTGCTTATGTCGCCGCCGCTTTCAACGTGCGCGCGGCCCGCTCCGTGGCAATTCTCGCAAGTTGTCCCGGTGCTGCCGTGCATCAGGGCCATCCTGGTGTGGGGGTTCTCGGCGAATCCCTTAGCCTCTGCATCGTGGCAGCTGGCGCAAACCTCGGCGCCCACGAGGTCCCCGGGCGCCGCGTCCCTGGTTTCCGCGCTGGCGGCTTTCGCTGCCACAGCGGCTTTGGGCGCTTGTGCGCTCAGAGCTGTGGCGCACGCTATGCCAGCGCCCAGCATCCAGAGCAAACACACTCTCAGTCCCCGCCAACCGCGCGAAGCCGCATCGATCCGCGATCGCGTCAAAAGCTCAACTTTATGCATGGACAATGCCGTTCCGGATGCTCTTTGATCGACATTTCGAGCCAGGCGGTCTATCAAGTGCAGCCGTGGAACCAGGCAACTCTCTGGAGAGAGCGCCAGATTGGCGACGGGTCTTGAGGATCGCCGAACCGGAAATGGTCACTTTGCGGAACATCCCTTCATAGGTTGGATGGTATGAAAAATCTGATTCTCAAACGGTGACGATCATCACAGTACCGCAAAGGCGCCATCGGCAAGTTTGAAGTTTGCAACTCAAAGTGAATTGGCGCCCGGCTTTAGAGCGGATCGCGGACCCTGCCGCGCGCAAACGCGTTTAGAAAATGCGAGTACTTTTCCATGGCACCACAAACTTAAGGATTTCTGGTCTCTGCTTTCAAGACAACAACAGAAGTGCGGCGATGCGTCTGTTTCAAAAGGAACACTTCCCGGAACGGGAAAGGGATTGGCGGCAATCCGGGCTGCAATCCGGGCTGTAGTCCGGTTGCGGGCCGGCCAACCTTCCCTAGCCGCCCCACCGAGGACGGCGGTTCCGGGCCGGCGAAGGGACCCGGGATTGCCCTTTGCGGCTCTCTTCTGCTCGTCTTTGGCAGTCCAAGAGCATATGATTTTTGTAGAGCTACTTTTTCGGTAGGAGTTCCTGGTGGGTATGATCCGTTTTGCGACTTGTTTTTCTGCTGTTCTTCTCTTTAGCTGCGTTGTTGAGAGCCAGAGTCCGGCTCCTGTTCCGGTCTCCGCTGCGGCCGAGGCCAACGTCACCAGTGCTGAAAGCCCGGAGATTCAGCAGTTCCAGAAAATTGAGGACTCCTGGTCCGCGGCCGTGAATCAGCGTGACCAGTACGGGCTTGAGCTGGTGCTGTCTCCTTTATATGTCGATGTTTCTGCCTCGGGGGATATAACCACCCGCAACCAGCAGGTGGCCTTCGCGATTACTGGTGACGACAAATCCATCCACCTGGATCAGAGGGTGGTTACGGTGCGGATGCTGGGCGACATCGCGGTGGCCAATGGGACCTATTCACTGCGCCACAAGGTGAATGCTGCCGAGGTAGAGGAGAAAGGCGTGTTTACCCACGTCTATGAGCGCGCGCGCGGAGGCTGGCTGTGCATCAACTCGCAACGCACTGTATTGCGCCAGGACTCGAATGCCAAGTCCAAGAAGCATTCCGACGCCGAGCTTCCGTTCCATATTCCGCTGTTTACAAAGAGCGAAAAGAACAATCCGTAGGGAGGCAATAGCCTCCGACCCTCAGCGGTTGTACTTCTTCAGCACCTGCTGGAGCTGGTCATGGGGCAAGGCGATGACGGTGTGTCCGTCGATGCCGGTCATGGTTTTCGCGCCCACCATCGCATTCACGATGGCCTCTTCGGTGGCTTCGACCGTTGCCGAGAAGAGCGGACTGATGCGCTCGTTTGAAACTACCTTCACCGTGTTTGGACCGGGTTCCTTATCTGCATGCGGATTGGCGGTTGAGAAGGCCAGAAAGATATCCCCTGAACCGTTGCCGGAGACGGAGCCGGTGCGGGCGAGACCGAGCGCAGCCCGCCGCGCGAGCCGCTTGAGCTGGTGCGGCAACAACGGCGCATCGGTGGCCACGACAATGATGATGGAACCCACATCGCCCTGAGTCTCGCCGCCCGGAAGTGCGCCGGAAGGCATGGATGGCGGGGTCACCTCGGCATAGGGAGCGCCCTGGGGAATCTCCTTGCCAACAGGTGCGCCGGCGATCGTCAGTTGGGGCCGCCGTCCGCAATTGCACTGCACGAGAACTCCCACCGTGTAGCCGCCGTCCGACGCGGCAATCACACGCGAAGCGGTGCCGGTGCCGCCCTTGAATCCGTAGCAGACCATGCCGGTTCCACCGCCGGTGTTACCCTCGGCCACGGGACCGCCCCTGGCGCTGTCGAGCGCGGTGAACACGTCGTCTGGCTTCACATGAAATCCGTTAATGTCGTTGAGCCAGCCGTCCCACGTCTCGGCGACGACGGGTAGCGACCATGCCTGGCGAAGGGCATTGTGCTTAAGGCCCCAGGCGATCATGGAGTCGCGCACCGTGCCCACGCTGTGGGTGTTGGTGATGGCGACTGGACCCTCGAGGAATCCCGACTCCTCGACCCATGTGGTTCCAGTCATTTCGCCATTGCCGTTGAGGCTGAACCAGCCGGCATAGACCGGATCGTTGTCCTTGGCACCGCGCGGCAGCACGACGGTAATTCCGGTGCGCACCGGGCCTTCGCCGACTTTCAGCGCGCCCTCGCCGCGGATGAGTGTAGCTGCGCCCACCTCGACGCCCGCAACGTCGGTAATCGCGTTCAGCGGTCCCGGGGTTCCGTCGAAGGGAACGCCCAGATCGCGTGCGCGGATGGGAGCGGCCTCGGGGTTCTGCGCGAATACCAGGGCGGCACAGAGCGGAATAAGAAGCACAGAAAATTTGGCCGAGAGTGTGCGCATACCAAACTGTACATCATGGTTACTCGGCGGCCGTTATCAAACCGCTAGCTGACGCTGGCCGCCTGGCTGCCTGCAGGCGGATGGAGACGTGGACCAGGCCGAGCGCGGCGGGCGTGACGCCGGGCAGGCGGCTGGCCTGGCCGATGGTGACGGGGCGCACCCGTTCAAGAATCTCGCGCATCTCGCGGGACAAGCCGCTGATGGCGCTGTATTCGATCCACTCCGGAATGGCGACCGCCTCGGCGGCCTTAAGCTTTTCGATGGATTTCTTCTGCTGATCGAGGTAGCCGGCAAACTTAAATTCGGTCTCGACGGCGCGCGCTTCATTGCGCAGGACGGCCGGCAGCGCAGTGGTTTTTGTCTCCTGGGCAAGATTCTGGGCAAGATTCTGGGCCAAAGCGCGGGACAAGTCCCCGAGCTGCGGGACCTGGGAAATGGCTTCGTGAATGGCGCCGAGGATAGGCTCGATGGTGACCTCCGGGCGCTTGAGCAGTTGCGCCCAGGTTAGGCCGGCGGTGGCGGGAAGATTGGCGAATCCCGCTGCGGCGAGCTGCTCGGCATTGACCTTTCCGGTGGTGAGCAGATGGCTGAGCGCGGCCATGCGCGCCTGCTTCTGTTCGTACTCATTCCAAGCCTCATCGCCGATGAGGCCCAGGCGGCGGCCGTGCGGAGTGAGGCGGCGGTCGGCGTTATCGATGCGCAGATGCAGGCGGAACTCGGCGCGCGAAGTGAACATCCGGTAAGGCTCGTTGGTTCCCTTGGAGATGAGGTCGTCGATAAGGATGCCGGTGTAGCCTTCGCTGCGGTCCATGGTGAAAGGGGGCTCTCCTTTAAGCCAGAGGGCCGCGTTGATGCCGGCCATGATGCCCTGGCAGGCTGCTTCCTCGTAGCCGCTGGTGCCGTTGATCTGGCCGGCCAGATACAAGCCTTCCATGCTTTTTACGCGCAGGGTGCGATCCAGCTCGGTGGCATCCACGCTGTCGTATTCAATGGCGTAGCCGGGGCGCAGCATTTCCGCCTGCTCGAGGCCTGGGATGGAGCGCACGATCTGAAATTGCACCTCCATGGGCAGCGAGGTGGACATGCCGTTGATGTAGACCTCGTGAGTGTTCAGGCCTTCGGGCTCGAGGAAGAACTGATGCTGGGTCTTGTCAGGGAATTTGACTATCTTGTCTTCAATGGATGGGCAATAACGCGGGCCGATGCCCTCAATCTGGCCGGAATACATGGCCGAGCGGCCCACGTTCTCGCGGATGATGCGCAGAGTTTCCGGCGTGGTGAATGCAATGTGGCAGCTGATCTGCGGCTGCACGATTTTCCGGGTGCGGAAACTGAAGGGAGTGGGATCCGCGTCGCCGGGCTGCTCTTCGAAGGCGTCCCAGCGGATGGTGCGGCCATCGAGGCGGGGCGGCGTGCTGGTCTTGAGGCGGCAGGTGCGAAGGCCGAGCGCGCGCAGTGCTTCGCCGAGGAGAACGGAGGCTGGCTCGCCGCTGCGGCCGGCCGGATAGCGCTCTTCGCCACAGTGGATGAGGCCGTTGAGGAATGTGCCGGTGGTGATGATGGTGGCGCCGGCGAGCAGATTGCGGCCGTCGCGGAGCTTGAGGCCGAGCACGCGCCTCCGCGACTTGCTCCCGGCGGCTGATTCCCTGCTCCCTGCCCCCTCGTCTCCAGTTGCCGTTCCCTCATCAATCACCAGGTTAACGACCTCCGCCTGGCGGATGTGGAGGCCGGGCTGGGCTTCCAGCACTTCACGCATTTTCACGCGGTAGAGTTGCTTGTCGCACTGGGCGCGCGGGCTCCAGACGGCGGGGCCGCGCGAGGTGTTGAGAAGACGGAATTGAATGCCGACGGCATCGGCTACCTCTCCCATGACGCCACCAAGGGCGTCTACCTCGCGAACCAGGTGGCCCTTGGCCACGCCGCCGATGGCCGGGTTGCAGCTCATCTGGGCAATCAGGTCGAGGTTCATGGTGATGATGGCCGTCTTGAGGCCCATGCGCGCGGCGGCCATGGCGGCCTCGCAACCGGCATGACCTGCGCCAACCACGACCACATCGTATTGCTCGGTAAATGCCATCTGTCTCTATTCTACGGATTCTGAGGTAATGGCGCCGATACTAGGGAGGGGAGCGGAACGCTCAGGCGGCCTGGAGTTCGAGAATGATGGCGGCGCCGCGGGGCTCGAGGTTGACGGCGGAGGCACGGCCGTTGTGTTCGCGAATGATGGTGGCGCAGAGGCCGAGGCCGAGGCCGGCTGTTTCTCCGGTGGCCTGCGAGGGGACGAAGGGGTCGAAGGCGCGTTCCGGATAAAGGAAGCCGGGCCCGGAGTGAGCGACGAGAATCTGGACCACGTTGCCCTCGCAGGTCGCCTCCAGACGGACCGACTTGGTCTGGGACCGGGGCTGGGATTTGGGCGGAGACCCGGACCTGGTTCGGTCAGGAGAACCGGCCGTTCCCTGGCTGTCCGCAGCCTCAATGGCAAACTGCAGGCAGTGGAGCACAGCCTGCCGCAACGGCTGGGCATGGCACAGCACTTTGGGCAGGCCGGGGGCGATGCTGAGGCGGAAGTCGATGGAGCGGCGCAGGAACTCGGAGCGATGGAGCTGCTCCATGTCGGCGAGCAATTCTTCCACGGAAACGGCGGCCAACTGATCGTTCTGGCGGCGCGAGATGCGGGACAGGCTCTCCAGCGTGGACCTCATGCGGCGCGATTCGTTGAGGATCGACTCGACGGCTTTGCGAGTTTTAGGGTCGAGGGACGAAGTCTCGTCCAAGAGCGAGGCGTAGCCCAGAATCACGGTCAAGGGATTATTCAACTGCTGGGTGACATTGCCGGCCAGTTGGCCGAGGCCCGCGAATTTTTCAGAGTCGATGAGCTTCTCAAGCATCATGGTTTGGCTGCGTACGGCCTGCAGGCGGGCGGTAAGCATCTCCACGGGCATCAGATCGTCGGCGTGGAGTGCTTGCTCAAGGTCTCGCGTGCCGCCGAGCAGGAGAGCCCCCTCCGTTGCAGTGCGGCCAGCAAGGGGCACAGCCAGGGCGGAGGTAAAGCGCAGGCGTTTCAGGTCGTCGCCGGGGTTGAGCCATGGTTCGAGGTTCAGTTTGAGAGCCTGACTGTGCTCCACGGCGAACGGCGCCGAGCCGGAAGCCAGAAAGCCGGTAACGGGAATGCGCGGGGCAAGAGATTCGATCGCCGTGGCGGTAGCTGGATCGAGCCCTGCGATACCCGCAAGGCGATATTGTCCGGCGGTTTGGAGAAGCAAAGCTGCCTGCGCGAAGCGGCTGTGCTTAACCACGGTCTGGCAGATTTCGGTTCCCTGGCGGTCAAAGTCCTCGACGCGACGCCGAAAGAGGATGAGATTGGAGTAGGCCTCCAGCTCCTGACGCGCCCGTCGCTCGCGCACCTGAGCGGCCTTGTTGGTGGCCACCTCGTCCTCCAGCGCCAGCACGATCAAACCTAATGCCGCAACGACCTTGCCCATGATGACTAAATGGATCAGATTGAGGTCGAACCCAGGATTATGGGCTACAAAAGGGAAAATCTCCAGAATGGCCAGCGACCAGGCCAGGAAGCCGAGCACGCTGAGAACCACGCCCGGAGAGATGCGCCGGAATACAAGAATCAGCAGCAAAGAAGTCATGAAGTGGTTGGCGCACTCGACGAACGTCAACGGCCAAACGCCTCCCGCAGCAAAACAAATCCCCAGGCCGATTGCGCCCAGCAAAATACAGGCTCCCGCTCCCAGCCATTTGGAGATGGAGCCTCCTGCGATTCCCCAGAAGAAAGCCGCGATCAGAGATAGGAATCCGAGTGCGGGGAAAATGAGGAACAGGCGTCCGTGGGGCGCGCTGCCGTGGAAGAAGCCGTCGATCAGGGCGGCGTAAACCACCAGCGGAATGGCAAAAGTAACGACATAGAGGAGCTTGAGGCGACCGACGCGAAAACTCAGAGGAGACAGAGAGGCAAGAAAGACGGCAGCGCTGATCTGAATGGACATTTCGCCGACAGCGGCCATCCAGGGATGGGCCGCCACATCGGAGAAATCCCACCAGGGCAGCCTGTAGTAAAGGACCATCCGGACGATGGCGAACAGGAAACCAAGGAACCAGAGCAGTGTCCGCGTGTCTCGGTAGCGCAGATAGAGATGGCCGAACACGGGCAACAGAAGCGCCGTGAGAACCAGGGCGGGAATGTGGTACGAATCGGGCATGGATTCCGAGAATCTCCTTCCGCCGCAAGCGGCGGACTACGGACCTGGCTTTGCGGCCGCCGGCTTGGAGTCGGATATGCCTCGCAGAAACGGCCGGCAAGTCAGCGAACCCGAATGAACGCGAGCAGGTTATTGTACCGTATTTCGCGTCCAGCAAATCCGGTGGGTACGGGTTCCGCCGGGCAGGCCGCAACTGCCGGGTCCGAGCTTTGATTCTGGAACCACCCGGCGACCGAGTCCATGCGTCTAATGTTGTAGGAGATGGAAGGGATGAGACAGATCGGGGCGCATGCCCTTTGGAGGGTCCCCGAGGGGCGTCAAATGAATGCGGGGCAAGAGAAATACCAGGCGAAAGAACCAAGGGGAGAAACCGGGATGCAACATCGAAGGTGGTTAGGGATGCTGTTGGCGGCGGGGTGCATGCTGCCGGCCGCAGCGCAAGGCAAAGACAGCTTTACGCCGATGGCGCTCGACTCGGGATTTGGGCCCATGGACATCTCCGCGCCCAAGGTGGCGCCCGAGGAGATCATTCGCCAGTTTGCCGCCAAGGAAAGCGAGTTCCAGCAGGCTCTGAATCACTACACCTATCGCCGCATCGCGCGCGTGCAGACCATCGACGACGACAACAAGGTGGACGGGGAGTACTACGAGGTGGACGATGTAATCTTCGACCTCACCGGCAACCGCACGGAGAAAGTGGTCTTCGCGCCGCAAAACACCCTTCAGCGGGTCATGATGTCCCCGTCCGATCTTCAGGACATCCAGCATGGATACCCCTTTGTGCTGACCGCCGAGGATATTGGCCAGTACAAAGTGGAGTACGTGGGCCGGCAAAAGGTGGACGAGCTGGACTGCTACGTTTTCGACGTGAGCCCGAAAGTAATCGAAAAGAAGAAGCGCTATCTGCTGGGCCGCATCTGGGTGGACGCAACCGATTTGCAGATCGTGGTGACCAACGGCAGAATGGTCCCGGACGACACGCGCAAGGGGAGTGAAGACCTGCATCCGCCTTTCATGACCTGGCGGCAGCAGGTGGACGGACACTACTGGTTCCCGGTTTACACCAAGGGCGAGGGCGTATTGCACTTCTCCGGCGGCAGCGGATACATGGCCCAGGACGTGCATATGCGGGACACGGTGAAATACTCCGATTACAAGCAGTTTGGGTCAACCAGCAAGATCATCTACAGCGGGCAGGAAATTGCGACGCCCGCGAAACCGCCCGCCACGCCGCCGAAAAAGTGACCGCTATCAAAAGCGCAGAGACAGGCAACTCAGCCCGCCATCCATCTTTTGGAACTCTTGCATTGCGAGAATCAGCGGATTGAAGCCGCGCGCTGCGAGGTCGGCCGCGAGCTTCGGATATCCCTCGGCCACCAGCACACGGTCGTTGACGCGCACGCAGTTGGCGGCATAACTCTCTTCGACCCGAACGAGGATTCGCGCGAAGTTGCGGAATTGCTCGTTGTCCGCCATTTCTTCCATGACCACGAGGGTGTTGTCGCCAATGTAAGAGATGCCGCTCTTGAGGTGAAGAATGCCGGCCATCGAACGCACATCGATGACCGAAGAGGTGTAACCAAGGCTGGTCAGATGGGCAGCCAGTTGACGCGCGCCCTCTTCATTTGTGCGGTGGGAGAGGCCGATGAAAAAGTGTTCTTCCGCCTCGCAAATGTCGCCGCCATCGATCGTGCCGGGCGCCTCGATGGTGAGCAGAGACGGGAAAAACTTGAGGATCGCGGCGCGGATAGCATCGACTTCGCCTTCGCGGGCTGCGGCGCCGGGACGCGCCAGAATCGCGCCGCGCGCGGCGAGGATTGCAGTGTCTTCGACAAAGGTCGAGTCAGGAAAGCGAAGATCGGCAGCCAGCGTGGTGAGCGTGAGGCCGCACGCGCGCAATGCCTGGCAATAGTCCGCATGCTGCGCGAGCACCCGGTCAAAACGCGGGACACCCATGCTGACGGTCGTCAGTCCGGCATCGAAGTTGCTTCCAGGGGTGCGAACGATGGCGTGCTTAAACAAGCGCAGGTCCTCCACGTGCATGATTGCACAAGCGTGGGGCCCTCAAGTCTTCATCAATAGAACAGGTACTTGCGCCAGCGGTCGTCTCCGCGGCCAAGCATGCGCATGATCTGGCGGCTGGTGTGGAGCGAAAACGGCCGCGGATCGCGGATGAGGATCATGTCGTCGATTTCGTGGAGCAGGCGGTTTCCCTTGCGGCGGTTGCAGGCGTGGCAGCAGGCGACGAGGTTTTCCCATGTGGAGTTGCCGCCGCGGGAACGGGGAATGACGTGGTCCAGGGTGAGTTCGCCAGAAGGCAACACGACGCCGCAGTATTGGCAACTGTTGCGGTCGCGGAGCAGGATGTTTTTGCGCGAGAGGGCGCGCGTCTGGTGGGGGATGCGGCGGTATTCAAGCAGCCGGATGACCGAGGGCATGGCGATGCGGGTGCGCTGGGCATGGAGGGTGAGGCCGTGCTCCTCCTCTGTGCGCGCAATGCCTTTGAGCACCAGCACCAGGGCGCGGCGCGCGCCGCAGATGTTGATGGGCTCATAAGAAGCATTGAGCACCAGAACGGGCATCTGCAGCATGTGGATGGGCTGAGCGCCGCGCGCTGCTGCCGCGTAGTCCCCGGCATAGGCAGCCGCGGCCTTGGCGATGGACTTTTGCTTGCGGGCGTGAATCATAGCTTTTCCCAGCGACATCTCTTTTTCCCTCGTTAAAAAGATGGTTGGCCTTGCGACGAGTAAATACTTCCTTGCTGTGCGGCGATGGCCGGCATGCTGCCCGGCTGGCCGGAGTTGTCCCGGTCTTGCGAAGAGGAGCGGCGGTTGAATGGGTTGATGAGACGGGCTCTTGCCAGCGTGGCCACCCACACCGACGCTGCTCCAGCGTTGATGAGAACCCGTGCGGCTGCGCGAGCCGTCGCGCCCGTGGTGAAAATGTCATCGATGAGCAGAATGTGCCTTGAGGCAACCGCGGCCGGATCGGAAACCGAGAACGCGCCGCGGACATTCAAGCGCCGCATGCGGGGCGTGAGGCCCGCCTGGCTCTCGGTGGCGCGGAGGCGCATGAGAGTGCTTGAAGCGAGCGTCAGCCGCCACTCCGGATGGGATTTGCGCAGGAAGCCGAGGGCGTTCACCGCCAGCGACCGGGACTGGTTGAATCCGCGCTGGTTGTGCTTGGAGCGGTGCAACGGAACCGGGACCACCAGCATTTCCATCGGCGCTTCGGTTGCCAACTGTGCGATGGCCTGGGCCAGCATTCGGCCCAGCCCCCTGGCTGCCGGATGGAGCCGGTCGTATTTGAGGGCGTGGATAGCCGCTCTCATGCGGTTCTGGTAAAGCCCGTAGGCAACAGCTCGCGCAAAAGGCGGGGGCGCTTGGCGGCAGACGCGGCAGAGAGCGGCGGACGATGGGTTGGCTGGCGCGGAACCGGAAACCAGCGCGGGCGCGGAAAGGGTGTCACCGCAGCGGGCACATGACGGGCCGCTCTGAAGAGGAAACTCAGTCCAGCAAACATCGCAGATTGGCGCATAGGAGAGTTGCGGCAGAGGAGAGCCGCACAGGGTACAAAACGCAGGAAGGAGGGCACAACCCAAGGCGTCCATGGGACTTCGAAGCACGCGGACGATTGCGCGCCACCGGGAAGCCTCCGATGGTGGAACGTCGAACGTCAGTGAACCGGAGTCCCTGAGGAAGACGCACCTCACTTTGGGTGGCGCAGGGCTACGCGCCTCCCTGCACATCAGTATACCCGCAGATCGAGAAACGTTCTACAGCCAGACGTGCGGACGCGAACGGCAGGCGAGAATGCGTGCGGGGCAAGAATGGGGCCGAGGCTGGTGTTTGGCGGCGATAAGGAAGGCAGGCGGGATGGACACTGGTTAGCGGCCTTCCCGCGCGCCCAAAAAGAGCAGAGCGCCCCCCGCGAGAATGCCTACCAGGCCGAGGATGGGGGGAATTGGAACGTTGTGATGTTCCGTCTTTTCGATTTGAATGGGTCCCATGTCCACGGCCTTCTTGTGGCTGGTGTAAGAGAACCCGCCGTAGATCACTCCGGCGATGCCGGCGACGATCAAGAGAATCCCTGCGAGCTTCATGCCGCTTCCTCGTTCCCGGCCAAAGGCTTCGCCGCCGGGCCGGCGGCGGAGCCTAAGGGGTAAATCTCAATACGGCGGGTTGGGTCTACCGATCCGCTCCTTCGACTGGACAATCATTCCAATGGCCTGAACGAACCTGCGCCCATTGGAAATCTGACTATAGATACAGGATCCAGAGGATCCCATGCAACCAAGGTCCCATCGAACCGGAGTGTTCCTAGCTTCCTATCTTTTCGTGGTGCTTGCGCTCCGCTTCGAGACGCTCACGCTCGCGAGCTTCGGTGTCGCGCTCCCGGTCTGCATCTTTGCCGGCGCCACGGGCCGCGTCCTTCACGTTCCCCCAGGCTTTCTCGACTTTGCCTTTCACCTGTTGCCCTGCGCCTTCGACCTGAGTGCCGGTGTCGCCTGTCCATTCGCCGACCTGGCGCTTTGCGCGTCCCGCCACGTCATCGACCGTGCCTTTGATTGTGTCCTTGTTCATTTTTCCACCTCCGTGGATCTGGGGTTGAATTGGTGATGAGGCATGAAGTTGACCTCGTGCCCCGCATAAAAGCGAATTCCTCCACTGAGAGTTGTCAGATAGCTGACCTGCGGCCCGCGAGCAGTTGGAAAATTAGTACGATGACCGCCAGCACAAGCAGTATGTGGATGTATCCACCCAGAGTGTAGGAGCTCACCAGTCCGAGAAACCATAGAACCAGTAGGATTACAAAGATGGTCCAAAGCATGCGTTGCCTCCAAGCCTGCGCTGTTCCGGCTTCGACTACAGATTCTTTGACGCCGAAGCGGGAGCCGATGGTTGTTTGCGCGCAAAAAAGAATTGCGCCGCCATTGATGGGTGACAATTTGCAGTTACACCCGGGAAACCAATATGAGCATTTGCGCAACCAATAGCTGTCGGGCTCATCCCAGAGCTGCATCCGATCCCTGCGCGCCGTAAAGCTGCTTCTAACTCTGCGATGACGCCTGTAACACCGTGATCGAACGGTCGCATGGCGGTTGGTGCTTGACTGAGTTGGACACTCGCTTGCTTCTTACTGAGTTGGGCACTCGCTTGGTTCTTTATGACTTGGCTTTGAGATGATCGACTCTTTGCCGATCCTTTCCCAACAGCATCCTATCGCGGCTAATGATTTCGAGTGCCGATTTGCGAGGAACAAATAGATGGGGCCGGAAGAACGGGAGTGCGGATGAATGGCTGTCATGATGCAAGCGTTCTACTGGGATGGGCCGATCAAGGAAAATAAGCGCGGCCAATGGTGGAACTATGTTGCCGAGAAGGTTCCGCAATTAAGCTCCGCGGGCATCAATTCCATTTGGCTCCCGCCATTCAGCAAATGCTCCGTTGAAACCTCGAATGGATACGATCCATACGATTACTTCGACCTGGGAGATTTCGACCAGAAAGGCGGAATGAAGACGCTCTATGGCAATCGCGCCGAGCTTGAGAAGCTGATTCGAGTTATGCGGGAGCATAACATCGGCGCGATCGCCGACATGGTAATCAACCACAATTCAGGCGCCGACGAGGAGGAGACGAACCCGCTGGATGGCAAGAAGCGATGGACGAAGTTTTCGCCTAAAAGCGGGAAATTCCCGCGCGATTGGAACTGCTTCCATCCTTGCCGCTATGAGCGGGTCATGATTGAGGGCGAGAAGTTCGCGGGGTTTCCGCATTTATGCCACCGCAATCCGCGGGTGTATGAGGCGATGTTTGAGTATGCCCGCCTGGCGATCGAAGAACTCGATTTCGATGGCTTGCGATTCGACTTCGTAAAAGGCTATGGAGCGTGGATGATCGGCCTGCTGGCAAAGTATCAATACCAGAAGCGGGACGCGCGCGAATTCACGCCATTTGTTGTAGGGGAGTACTGGTCAGGGCCCGAGGATATCGGCGGGTGGCTGGACGGCGTGAGAGCGGTAACTGACGGCCAGATTGCGGCATTCGATTTTCCGCTGCGTTACAAGCTGAAAGACGTGTGCGATACGCCCAACTACGATTTGCGCAACTTGACGGATGGCGAGTCGGTGTCCGCGGGGCGGCCCTTCAATGCCGTGACCTTCACCGAGAATCACGACATGGGCGGCAATGAAGTGGTGAACGACAAGATGCTGGGATACTCTTTCATTCTGACCGGCGACGGTTATCCCTGCGTTTTCTGGTGGGACTATTTCAATTGCGAACTGGCGCGGCCGGGAACGCCCAACGGGATCGATGCCCTGATTGCCGCGCATCATAAGCACGCGGGAGGCGAGTCGAGCGTTCTGCATGCCGACCCGGATTTGTATATCATGCAGCGCGGCGGGACCGAATCGCAGTCGGGGCTGATCTACGTTCTCAATAATCTCGGCAATCAATGGAGCGGCACATCGGTAAAGACTAAGTGGGCGAACAAGAAGTTCACTCCGGTGGCCTGGGACGGCCATGACACGGCGCATCCCAATGAGCGCACGACCGACGGCGATGGGAATGCGGAGTTTCCCGCGCCTCCGCGCGGTTACTGCGTCTATGCGCCGGCAGGTTATTGAGCAGGCAGCGAGGCCGCTGACTTCTAAAGAACTTTGGATTGCGACGGCGGCCTACAGCGCAGATTAGATTTCAGTAGCTTCAGGTTGTCTCAACGACAAAGAATGCATCTTACCTTGTGAAGGAGGAACTATGCTGCTGCTTATTATCCTGATCGTGTTGATCTTTGGCTTCGGCTACGGCGGTTATCGAATGGGACCGGGAGTTGGTTACTATGGCGGGGGCGGGCTCAGCCTGATCCTGTTAATCGTGCTGATACTTCTGCTTCTTAAAGTGATCTGACCCCTTCCAGCGGGTGGTCTCGGTCTGGATTCGCGCCGTTGGGCGCGACGCTGCTGATGCGCCCCGCAAGCGGTGTTTGCGATACACTGCAAGCCGTGGGAGATTCCCGTTGTTGCCTGTTCGCGGACTGATTTCAAGCATTCTGATTGCCGCCCTATGCGTCCCTGCGAATGGCTTGGCGCAGCGAGCGCCTGCCTCCCCGGAGCAACAGCAGGCGGAGGCGCATACGCTGGTATTGCCGATTGAGCCGGAGCAGCCGCCGACCCAGGCCTCGCAGGCGCAGCAGAGCGGGATTGCCGGGGGAATGGGCGCTGCTCCTGTCTATGACGCGCATAAGCGGCCCATCACGGCGGGCGGCTTTGTGGACAAGGGCCCGGTGATTTTTCAGGACATCACCAAATCTGCGGGCCTCTCCGGCTGGATACACAAGATGGGGGTTCCGGAAAAGAACTTCATTGTGGAGACGAACGGGTCCGGTGTGGGTCTGATCGACTACGACAACTCCGGCTGGCTGTCGATCTATCTGGTGAACGGCTCGACACTGGCTGCTCTGGACGGCAAGGAAGAGCCACCTCATGCGGCGCTGTTCCACAACAATCATGACGGTACGTTTACCGACGTGGCCGCCAAGGCCGGCGTGACCAACGACCGCTGGGGCTACGGGGTGAGTGTTGCCGACTACGACAACGACGGCTGGCCCGATATCTACGTTGGCAACTATGGCAAGAACCGGCTCTACCACAACAACCACGACGGGACGTTTACCGATGTGGCCGAGCACGCGGGCGTGGCGCTGGGCAACTGGTCGCCGGGTTCGGCATGGGGCGACTACGACGGGGACGGACTGCTGGACCTGTATGTGACCGGCTATGTGCACTTCGACCGGGACAACCTGCCTATCGCCGGCACCAAGGCTGTCGGGTATTTACAGTGCCTGTATCGGGGGGTGCCGGTGAACTGCGGGCCGAGGGGATTGAAGGGCGAACCGGATCATCTTTTTCATAACAACGGCGACGGCACCTTTACCGACGTTACGGTGAAGGCGGGCGTCGAGGACAAGGAACGTTATTTCGGATTCACAGCGATCTTTGTGAACATGAACGGAGAGGGCAAGCCGGACCTGGTGGTGGGCAATGACTCGGAGCCCAACTATCTTTACGTCAACAAGGGAAATGGAACCTTCGACGACCAGAGCTATGTCTCCGGGTTCGCGCTGAACAAGGACGGGCGCGAGATCGCCTCAATGGGCATTGCCGCGGGGGATTACGAAAACAATGGGCTGGTGGATTTTTTCGTGACCGACTTCGGCGACGACTACAAGGTGCTCTATCACAACGATGGGGACACCAGCTTTACCGACGTGAGCTACAGAGCGGGGATCGCGCAGATCACCATTCCCTTTGTGGGCTGGGGCGACGGCTTCATCGACTACGACAACGACGGTTGGCTTGACCTGTTCATGGTGAACGGGCATGTGTATCCCCAGGTGGACCAACACGAATGGGGCACCACCTTCGCGGAACGGCCTCTTTTATTCCACAACGTGCCGGACGGAAAAGGACGAAAGTTTGAGTATGTGCCGCCGGTGACAGGTTCGGGGCTGGCGGTAGTGATACCGGGGCGAGGAGCTGCTTTCGGCGACCTGTTCAACGACGGTAAAATCGATGTGATCATCAACCCCGTCGATGGACCGCCCACGCTGCTGAGAAACGTGAACCCCGACCATCATCATTGGGTGGAGATGCAACTTGTGGGTGGGTTGAAGAGCCCGCGGGACGCCACCTGCGCCACGGTTTATCTGAAGGCCAACGGCATGCGCATGCGGCAGGATGTGTTAGCCAGTGGCAGCTATATTTCGTCGAACGACCGGCGTCTGCATTTCGGTCTTGGCGACGCGAAGGATGCGGGAACCGCGGAGATTCACTGGCCTTCCGGCGCGAAGGAGATGGTGAAGCTGCCCGCGGAAGATCGGATTTACACGGTCACCGAGGGCAAAGGAATTACCGGAGCGCTGTGCGGCGGCGCGCCGTGCGGAGCGGCGGCAACAAACGCTTCCATTGCCGTGACGCCCTCGCCTTCACACCCGAATTCGCCTTCAGCCAAGGCTTCAGCGCAGCCGGCAAGCCTTGCCAAGGGCAGCTTGCAGTAAACTCAACCTCTTTGAGGGAATCTGTTGCCGCCGGCTTTTCAATTTGCGTTCCGATCGCGCCGTAGACGCCTGTTCGGCAGGGCCGTCTCGCTGCTGGTGCTGGTTTTTGCGGCCTGCTTGCTTTCGCGGGACTCCGAGGCGCAAACACCCCCGACTCCCCAGCCGCAGAGCGGGATGGGAGGCATCTCCTCGGCAGGAACCTTTGCGCGGGTGTATGACTCCGACAAGCGGCCCATCACGGCGGGCGGAACGGTGGACAGAGATAAGGGGACCGTGGTGTTTGAGGACGCGACCCGGGCGGCAGGGCTTTCCCACTGGCGGCATGTGATGGGGACGCCGGACAAAAAGTACATTCTGGAGACAGACGGCTCCGGAGTGGGGCTGATCGACTATGACAACGACGGCTGGCTCGATATTTATTTTGTCAACGGCTCAACCTACGACGCGCTGAGCGGCAAGAAGACGCCGCCCCACGCCGCGCTGTTCCACAACAACCACGACGGCACGTTTACCGATGTGGCCGCCAAGGCAGGCGTCACCAATGACCGCTGGGGCTTTGGCGTGGCCATCGCCGACTTTGACAACGACGGCTGGCCGGATATATTTGTGGCCAACTTCGGCAAGAACCGGCTGTACCACAACAACCATAACGGCACGTTTACCGACGTTGGAGAGAAAGCGGGCGTGACCCTGGGCAACTGGTCAGACGGCGCTACGTGGGGCGACTACGATGGGGACGGGCGGCTCGATCTATTCGTCTCGGGCTACGTGCACTATGACCTGAAGCATGAGGCCTCCGCGACCAGCGGCACGGTCCCGTTCGCCTTTTGCCAGTTGCACGGGGTTCCGGTGATGTGCGGCCCGCACGGCTTGCAGGGGGAACCGGATCACCTGTTCCACAACAATGGCGATGGAACGTTTACCGACGTGAGCGTGAAGGCCGGCGTATCCGACCCCGGCGCCTACTACGGATTCACCGCAATCTTTGTGGATGTAAACAACGACGGCAAGGTGGACCTGCTGGTGGCTAACGATTCAGAGCCCAACTATCTTTACATCAACAAGGGCGACGGCACATTCGACAATCAGAGCTACATCTCGGGCTTTGCGCTCAACCAGGAAGGCCGCGAGATCGCTTCCATGGGCCTGGCTGTGGGCGACTACATGAACAACGGGTTGGTTGACCTGCTGGTCACGGATTTCGCAGACGATTACAAGGCGCTTTATCGCAACGACGGAGACGCCAGCTTTACGGATGTTGCCGACCAGGCGGGGATTGTGCAGATGGCGGTTCCTTTCGTGGGCTGGGGCGACGGATTCCCGGATTACGACAACGACGGCTGGAAAGATGTGATGATGATCAACGGGCATGTGTATCCGCAGGTGGACCAGCACGACTGGGGCACCACCTTTGCCGAGCGGCCGCTCCTGTTCCACAATTCGCATAACGGGAAATTTGAATATGTGCCCCCAGTCAAAGGCTCAGGGCTCGCGGTGCTGACATCGGGACGCGGAGCCGCCTTTGGCGACCTGTTCAATAACGGCAAGATCGACGTGGTGATCAATCCGATTGACGGGCCTCCGGTGCTGCTTAAGAACGTGAATCCAGATCATCACCATTGGGTGGAGTTGAAGCTGGTGGGCGGAGAGAAGAGCCCTCGCGATGCGGTGGGAGCGACGGTTTACCTCACTGCCAACGGCATGCGCCAGCGCGAGGACGTGATGAGCGGCGGAAGCTATATTTCGTCGAACGATCAGCGCCCGCACTTCGGGCTTGGCGACGCCACCGATGCCGGTACGGCGGAGATTCACTGGCCTTCCGGGGCCAGGGAGATGGTGAAACTGCCTGCCGAGGATCGCATTTTCACCATCACCGAGGGCAAGGGGATTACGGGCGTGTTGTGCGCGAAACAGCCGTGCCTCGTCAGGCGCGTCCCCAAGGCAACGGCGACGCGCCCGGCGAAGTTGGGCAAGCCGTGAGGCGGGCTGCAATCAGAGCAACCGCGGCTGCGGATGAAGCCAAGCGGCATCGGCGATTGCGGCTCTAAAACACGCCGGCCATAAAGGCCTCAGCCGGATGGCTCTTTCCACCGCGCACTCCGCAGGCCGAGAACACAGCCGGCGACAGCGTAATCACCGGGCAGTGGGAATGAGCCAGCACCTTATAGACCACACCATTGCGGGTCATGGCGGCAAATGCGGACGCACCCCGCGCGCTGAGAACGATCAGATCAGCCTGCTGGGCCGTGCTCTGGTAGAGCAGCTCCTCGGTTGGGTCGCCGGACACCACAACGGCCTCCACGGGAATCTTGCCTTGAAATTCGCGTGGAACCAGCGAGAACAGGTCGGCTTCGACTTGATCGATAGATCGGCCGGCGAGAACCTCAGAGCGCTCCTGGGGCCGAGTGACATGCTCCAGGATAAGGCGGGCACCGTGCTGGGCAGCCAATTCCGCGGCAAAGCCTGCCACCACGGAGCTGGCCTCCTGCCCGCTGACTGCGCACAGAATGGTCCGAGTGGCAAAATTGCGATAGTTGCCTTCGACCACATCCGGACCGACGATGCAGACCGGCATGGTTGCGGTGCGCAGCACGGCCTCAGCCACCGAGCCCACCAGGAGCTTGCCGATGGGGCCGGGTGAGTGTGTGCCCATCACGATCCGGTCGATCTCCCGCTCATGGGTGAAGTTGAGGATTTGGTCGGCGGGCAATCCGGGCCTTACGACGATTTCGCAGCGCAGACCGGCTTTCCTGACGCGTTGAGCGAGAGGTTCAAGGTGCTCCGTTTCGAGGTGAGCGGCCGCTGCGTAGTCGTAGTAACCGATTGCCGAGATCTCGGATGTAGCTACGACCAGCGTGTCATAGGCGTGAAACAGGATAAGATCGGCGCCAAACTCAGCGGCCTGCGCAAGAGCAAAGGCGAAGGCCTTTTCGTTGGCGGGAATCTCGGAGGCGAAGAGAATGGTGGAGGGTTTGCTCCAACCTGGCTTGATAACGGCTGCCATGGGAACCTCCTTGAGGTGCCAGATGATTATGGTGGACTTGCCAAGGGCTTGCGGGGCTGGGCAGCACAGGAGAAGGTGATTTGGATCACTTCTGGTGCTCTGCTTCCCTGACATTCAATACGCCGTCGAAGATCGTTCCTTCGACAAGGACGCAGGTGCGGGGACGAGCGTTCAGTTGACTGGATTGTGCGCTCTTTCTTTTGATTTGTCCATAGAGGCTGCGGAAAACCGGAAGTTGGCGACCTAGAGCAGCAGATTCGCTGGATTGCGTGATCCCGGTCACAGCAACGACAGAATGGGAGTGGTCTTCTGGAGAGGAATCGCGGCGGATCCCCAGCACGCCACGCTGTTCCGGCGCGATTCTTGTGGAGGCTGAAATGGAAGCGATGCATACGATTCCGGCGCGTGGAGGGTTGAACTTTGACGAGACGCCGTTTCTGGCCATCTGGGAAGTGACCCAGTCCTGCGATTTGGCGTGCAAGCATTGCCGCGCGGCGGCTCAGCCCATTCCCAGTCCAGATGAATTGACGAGCGCCGAAGGGAAAGCGTTGATCGACCAGATCGCAGAGATGCACGTCCCTATTTTTGTAATGACTGGCGGCGATCCGCTGAAACGAAAGGATGTATTCGAGTTGATCCGCTACGCGGCGGGCAAAGGCGTGAAGGTGGCGCTGACGCCGAGCGCCACGCCGCTGCTGACGCGGGAAGCGATTTTCAAGTTGAAGGAAGCCGGGCTGGTGCGGCTGGGGATTTCACTGGACGGGTCGACGCCGGAAATTCACGATGAGTTCCGGGGCCTTCCGGGGGCGTGGGCGCGGACCATCCAGGCGATCGAATGGGCCAACGAAGCGGGACTGCCGATCCAGGTGCATACCACCATCAGCCGCCATAACGCGCACGAGTTGGATGAGTTATGCGCGCTGTTTGAGAAGCTGGCCATTGTGATGTGGAACGTATTTTTCCTGGTCCCGGTGGGACGCGGGCAGTTGGGCGACATGCTCTCCGGCGAGGAATTTGAGCAGGTTTTCGGGAAGATTTACGAGCTGTCGCACCGTGTAAGCTTCCAGATCAAAACTACGGAGGCGATGCACTACCGGCGTTATCTTTTGCAGCACAACCTGGAGGAGCGGCGGCTGGGACATGGACGCGGCGCAAGCACCGGCAGGGCAACGGATTACGAAGCGGGCGCGCCCACCAGCGATGCGCAGACACGGACGGCAACCTGGGCTACGCGGCGGGTGAACGACGGCAAGGGGTTCCTGTTTGTGTCGCATTTGGGCAGCGTGTACCCAAGCGGGTTTCTGCCCATTCATGCTGGGAACGTAAAGCAGGCGCCGCTGAAGGACATTTATAGATATGCGCCCATTTTCAGGTCGCTGCGGGATACGAGCCAGTTGAAGGGCAAGTGCGGGGCCTGCGAATACAAAGAGATCTGCGGCGGCTCGCGGGCTCGAGCTTATGCGGTGACTGGCGATCCGCTGGCGCAGGAGCCGTGCTGCATCTATCAGCCTGGGAACTGGGATCCTGCGGCCGCGAGCAAGGCGGTTCGCTTCGTTTCGTTTCCGGATGGACAGCTTCAAATCGTGGGTTGATCTTCCAAATCCAATCTAAAATCGCGGAGTGCCTTCGCTGAACTGACGCTTAGAGCGGAACCAGGGTTACTGTGTCATGTTGAGATTCGTGGAGGGTTGCCGCTCCCTGATGGTCGCGTCAACTTGATTCCGGTGGTTCCGGGATACATCATCCCTGGTTCCGCTGTAGCGATCCCTGCGCGGCATCTGTGTCCCCCCAGTTTGATCGGCCATTTCGCAATCCGATCAGTGGAGCGTATTTCTGTCCTTCGGGCTGAGGCAAGCCTGAACTGTCAATCTTGATTTGTTAATGCGCGGTGGATGCGAGATCGACTTTGCCGCGGAAGCGGGTGTAGACGAAAACGATGTATGCGGCGGCGAGAGCCATGCCGATGAGCCACCAGGCCAGGCCAACCGCGAGCGTATGCGGGGCGGAGATGGCTTTGGCAAGGGTGATGTCGCGGTCAGCGCCAGTGGTGGCGGGAAGTAGCGTGGGATAAACACCCCAGCAGGCGCCTGCCAGCATGAAGAAGAGATAGAGGCAGGACGAGAGGAAGGCCTTGACGGGTTGGGCTTTGCTGTTCAGCACCCAGATGCCGGTCATGGACGCGACAACACCGATGGGAACGGTGAAGGTGAGCGGGTATTGGAAGTAGTTGTCGAGGCTGGCAGGGCGGACGGCGATGGTGGCAATGAGACTGACGACGGTAAGAGCGGCCAGAAGGAACCAGAGGGGCGTGACCATGCGCCGAGCGCGCTGACATAGGTCGCCGGAGGTCTTGATGGTGAGCCAGAGAGCGCCGTGGAGGGTGAGTGCGACGAGTGCAAGCAGGCCGCCAATGACGGTATACCAGTCGAGGATGCCGGGATGGGCGCCGGGTTCCCAGTTGGTCCATAGGGGCAGGAAGAAGTACCCGTCTGCCTGCAGAGGAACACCGCGAAGGACATTGGCGAGCGCAGTGCCGTAAAAGATGGCGAGCAGGGCGCTGGCGAGGCCGAAGACGCCGTCGAGCAAGGCGCGCCAGACGCCGACATCGATGTGGTTGCGGAGTTCGATGCTGATGCCGCGGAGGACGAGGAGCCAGAGCACGATCATAAGGGGCAGATAAAAGCCGCTGAAGGCCGAGGCGTAGAGCAGAGGAAAGGCAAAGTAGAGCGTGCCGCCGCCGGCTAGAAGCCAGACTTCGTTACCGTCCCAGACGGGGCCGATGCTGGCCAGGGTGGTGCGGCGGTCAGCTTCGGTGTGGCAGAGAAAGAGATGGAGCACACCGACGCCGAGGTCGAAACCGTCGAGGACGACATAGCCGACAATCATAACGGCGACCAGCCAGAACCACAGAAAGCCCATCATGATGAAACTCCTTACAAGAACTTGTACCGCTCGCGGACGATGAACAATGTTGGTGGTTTCCAGCCCAGCTCCGCGGAACCACCCGCATTGCGGTTAATTGGCGTGGACTGCCTCCGCGGCGGAGACGTTGGGGTCGGGACCTCGGCTGATTTCGCGATAGATGAGGACCGTAAACAAGAGGCCGAGCAGCGCGTAGAGGCCCATGAAGCCGATGAGGGTGAAGAGACCGTTGCTCGCGGAAACAGTGCTGGAGTAGCCCTCGCTGGTGCGCATGAGGCCGTAGATGAGCCAGGGCTGGCGGCCGAGTTCGGCGGTCATCCAGCCCGCGGTGTTGGCGATGTAGGGGAGCGGAAAGCTGAGCAGCAGGGCCCACAAGGCCCAGCGGGCAGTGTAGAGACGGCGGCGCCAGAGCAGGAAGGCGGAGACGAGCATGAGGAGGACGAACCAGGTTCCGAGGCCGGCCATGATGTGGTAGGCGTAGAAGAGCAACGGCAAGGCGGTGGGCCATTGGTCGTGGGGAATCTGATCGAGACCTTTGACTTCAGCCTTGATGGTGCCGTAGATGAGGAAGCTTAGCAGGTCGTTGATGACGATGGGGTTGTCGATCTCGCCGGTCTGTGGGTTGGGCTGGCCAATCAGCACAAATCCCGCGCCTGCCTGGCTGTGGAAGAGCCCCTCCATTCCGGCGATGGCGGCGGGCTGGTTGCGGGCGACGAACTTGCCGTGCAGGTCGCCGGTGGGAAAGATGATGAGGATGGATGCAACGACTCCAGCGATGACGCCGACTTTCAGAAAGATGCGGCCGTACTCCTCCAGCCGCCGCTCGAGAAGATAAAAAGCGCCCACGGCGGCCATGACAAACGAGCCGGTGATGACCGCGCCGGTCATGTTGTGCGCGTATTGCAGGAGGCCCCATGGATTGAGGAGCAGTTGCCAGAAACTGAGCGCCTCGAACTGGCCGTTGGGGAGGCGGTCATAGGCGACGGGATGCTGCATCCAGGCGTCGGTGACGATGATGAAGAAGCCCGAAATCCAGGAGCCGACGAAGACCATGACGGCGGAGAACCAATGCATGCGTTTGGAGATGCGTTTTTCTCCGTAAAGAAAGAGGCCAAGAAAGGCGGACTCGAGAAAGAAACTGAACACACCTTCCATGGCCAGGGGCTGGCTGATGACGCCGCCGGATAGGCGTGAGAAGCGCGCCCAGTTGGTGCCGAATTCAAACTCCATGGGAATGCCGGTGACCACGCCGAAGACGAAGTTGATGCCGAAGATGACTCCCCAGAAACGGGCAGCGCGATCCCATTGCTCGCTGCCGGTTTTGAGGGCCACCGACTTGAGCACCACGATCAGCAGGGCGAGACCCATGGTGAGCTGAGGGAAAAGATAGTGGAAGGTGATGGTGAAGGCAAAGTGCAGGCGGTGGACGAGTTCAGCAGTCAATGAAAGCCTCCTGAAAAGTGTCCTGGAAAGATCTCCTGGCGGCAAAACGTTCCGGGACTTTCGCGGGTGGGAAGAAAGAGCAAGCGGCTCGGAGATCCCGGAAAAAGGATGAAAGTCATTGTAGACCCCCGGAAACGGGAAGTGCGCTCGATCCGAAACAATCGGTTGCAAGGAATGCCTATCACTTGCCGCGCAGAGCACGGCGATGATGCTTGTTTCGCAAAGCACAGTTCCGGCAAGACATGGCCTTGAGGAGAGACCGGAAAATTCCGCAACGGGGGGACGACCGACCGCGAGAACTGGTCTAATGAAGACACGAGGCGAGACGGATGCGGATAGCGATCGTCGGCGGTGGCGTGGCGGGACTGGCGGCTGCGTATGAGCTGGAGCTGGCGCGGACGGCGGGTGGGCCGGACGGCGCGGTGGAGTACACGCTGTTTGAGGCCGGGGATCGATTGGGCGGGGTTGTGCGTTCTGAAGTGGTGAATGGGGTGGTGCTGGAGCGAGGGCCGGACTCGTTTTTGACGGAGAAGCCGGCGACCGCGGAGCTGTGCCAGGAGCTGGGACTGGAGGGCGAGCTGGTGCCGTCGAATGACCGCGCGCGGAAGACTTATATTGTTGTGAAAAACCGGCTGGTGGCGCTGCCGGACGGGCTGATGTTTCTGGTGCCGACGAAGCTGATTCCGACGCTGACGACGCGCCTGTTCAGCCTGCGAACGAAGATCCGTATGGGGCTGGAACTGCTACATGCGCCGCGTCGACAGGGGCACGGCGACGAAGCGGTGGCGTCGCTGGTGGAGCGGCACTATGGGACGGAAGCGGTGGAACGGCTGGCCGATCCGCTGCTGAGCGGAATCTTTGGCGGGGACGCGAGCCAACTAAGCGCGCGGGTGGTGCTGCCGCGGTTGGTGGCGATGGAGAACGAGTACGGGTCGCTGACGCGGGGGATGCTGGCGGCGCACCGGAAGATGCTGGCGACGGCGAAGGCGCTGAACGGCGCGGGAAATGAAAACCCCCGGCCTGCCGCCGCGCGTGGCGTCTTTACCACGTTGCGTGGAGGGATGCAGCAGTTGGTAAGTGCCCTCCAGGCGCAGATTAATGCCGAGTCGGTGCGCGCGGGGACGGCGGTGAGCGGGCTGGAACAGACGGACGGCGGGTGGATGGTGAGGGCCGGCGGAGTAGCGGAGTTTTATGATGCGGTGATTGTGGCCACTCCGGCCTGGGCGGCGGCGGTGCTGCTGCGCGGGGTAGACGAGGAGTTGTGCGAGGAGCTGGAACAGATTCCGTATTCGTCGTCGATTACGGTGAACCTGGTGTATGACGAAAGCCGGTTGGGCCGGCTGCCCGATGGATTTGGGTTTCTGGTGCCGGCGATCGAGGGTCGCGCCATGCTGGCGTGCACGTTTGTGCATCGCAAGTTTCTGGGGCGGACGCCGGTGGGTAAGGTTGTGCTGCGGGCGTTTCTGGGCGGAGTGAAGCGTGAGGCGCTGCTGGCGGAGACAGATGGGGCGCTGGTGGGATTGGTGCGGCGGGAGTTGAAAGAGATTCTGGGGGATCGGGTGGTAGGGCTGGGCGTAGAGCCGGAGCATACGCAGGTTTCGCGGTGGCGGCGGGCGATGGCGCAATACGCGGTGGGGCACCTGGAGCGGGTGGGCCGGATTGAGGCGCGGGTGGCGGGGCTGCCGGGGTTAAAGCTGGCTGGGAATGCTTATGACGGGATTGGCATTTCGGATTGCATAAGGCTGGGACGAAATGCAGCGAAGGAGTTGCTGGCGAGTCAGCCGCTGACCGTAAGCCTCTAACTGCCAGCTTTCAGGTAACGAAAACCATAACCACTGAAAGATATTCCCAGGCCTCAGAAGCGAGACCTTCGGCATCTGACTGGACCTTGAACGCCCCGCTTGGAACGCCCCGCTTGCTTCCAACGCGCCTATCTCGGGATTACCGGTAGGATCAAGGCGCTGGGGTGCGCGCTGTCATGAAGGATGGTGTTAGTGGCTTTGACGATCGTGGAGTCGGTGGCCGCGTCTTTGCCGGTATTGAGGTTGCGGTCGAAGCGGGGAAAGTTGCTGCTGCTGACTTCAACGCGAATCTTGTGGCCTTTGAGGAAGACATTGCTGGTGGACCAGAGATCGATTTTGTACTCGTTGACCTGGCCGGGAGTGATGGGAACGGCAGCAGCGGTGGTGGATTGGCGGTAACGGGCGCGGAGGATGCCTTCCGTTAGATTCTTCGCGAAGCCGTCAGGACCTACATCGACTAACTTCGCAGTGAAGTCGGTATCAGCGGCGGAAGTGCTGGCGTATAAGTCGAGAGTTACCGGGCCAGTAACTTCGAGATCCTGGTCGAGGGGCGGAGTGGAATAGACGAGCACGTCAGGACGGCTTTCGACGGACTGCTGGTCTTGGGGGCCGGGAGCCAGATGCTTGGAGTCGCAGCAGAGCGGGCCGCCGACGGTGGGGACCGGGTTGGCGGGGTCATAGATGTAACTGTCGGCCGGTTCCTTTTGCAGCGAAGCGGTAGAAAGAGTGCCGTTCCCTGAGGCGGTATTCGACTTCCCAGCCGAGTGAAGGAAGTAACTGGTCAACTTAGCGCGTTCGAGAGGCCAGGCGTCTTCGCTGCGCCACTTATTCTCTCCCATCACAAAAATCTTGACTGGGTGGCCCGAGGCGAATTCATTTTGCTTGCCCTGGAACAGGTATTGGTACCAGTCAAGGGTTACGTTGTTCTCGTCGAACTCCAGGGCTGCGGGGCCGAAGTCGACCGCACCGATTTTGCGGCCGCCGCCGGAGTGGCCGCCGATGGCGACAAATAGCTGCTGGCCATTACGGGCCGCATCCGTGCCGCCATGGGCTTTGATGCCCATGTAATTCCGCAACGAACCGCCCTGGAAAAGGTCGTACCAGGCGGTGATGGTCAGCGCGGGCACCTGAATGTTCTGGTAGTTCTCCTCGATAGACCACTGCTTCCAATAGCTGTCATATGTTGGGTGTGCGAGCCAGTCAAGAAAGTAGGGCGCGAGATCGTGTGTCAGAGACGCTGCGTCGCGAGGGGCGCGGATGTTGAAGATCGGGTATTGATCGAGCGGCAGGAATGTACTGCCGATCAGTGCGTTCGTTTCGTGGCTAATGGCGCGGTTGAGCGTGTCCTGCGCGAGGCCGGAGGACCATGACTCATCGAACCACTGCTCGAATGCGCCGCCCTGGTAGGTCCAGTTTTCGTGATAATTGCTGGCGGTGACGACGGGGCAGATTCCTGCGAGGTGGGGCGGGTGGCCGATGGCGGCGAGCATCTGCGTGGCGCCCACATAGGAGCCGCCGAACATGCCGACCTTGCCGTTGGAGTGCGGCAGGGCTGCGGCCCATTCAACGGTGTCGAAGCCGTCGTTGGTTTCGTTCTTGAAGGGGTACCATTCGCCCTCGGAGGTGTAACGGCCGCGAACATCCTGCACCACGACGATGAAGCCATTGGCGGCAGCGGTGCGCGCAAAGTCGGCAGTGTTGACCTTGCTGTACGGAGTGCGCTGCAGCAGAACGGGATAAGTGCCGTCGGCGGCGGGGCGATAGATGTCAGCCTTCAGAGTGACGCCGTCCCGGGTCTTCATGGCGACCCCGCGTTCAACGACGATTTCGGCTTGGCCCCAGAATTTGGCGGCAGGCAAGGCTACGACGATCAGCAAAAGCAGGCAGAGATTTCTTTTGAGCATGGAGGGTTCCGTCTCCTGGCGATAAGTCCGCGAAACCATTCTAAGCTCAGGAAAAGGCAGCCGGTGTATGGTTACAGACGGCGGCAAAAATACGGGATGCGAGGTGCGGTATGGATGAGTTGAATCGGAGAGGTTTTCTTAGGGCGGCGGGGGCGGCAACAACGGCAACCCTGCTGGGGACGCGGCTGCATGCGCTGGGCGCGCCGCAAAGCGAACCGGCGCAACCGGTGGCGGCGAACGACCATATCCAGATTGCGCTGATTGGCGCGGGTGGGCAGGGTCAGTTCGATACAAAGGCGGCCGTGAGCGTGCCCGGCGTAAAGCTGGTAGCGGTGGCGGACTGCTATGACGGACGCCTGGCGCACAGCAAGGAGGTGTGGGGCGACGACGTGTTCACCACGCGCGACTACAACGAGATCCTGGCGCGCAAGGATGTGGACGCGGTGATTATCGGCACGCCGGACCACTGGCACAAGCAGGCGAGCGTGGATGCGATGAAGGCCGGCAAGGATGTGTATTGCGAAAAGCCGATGATCCATCTGTATGCCGACGGGCCGGAGATGATTGAGACGGCGCGCATGACAAAGCGGATTCTGCAAGTGGGCAGTCAGCGGGTGAGTTCGCTGATCTATTTGAAGGCTAAAGAGCTGCTGGCGGCGGGGACGATCGGCCAACTGAATATGGTGACGGCGCGGTGGGATCGCAACTCGTCGATCGGCGCGTGGAACTATACGGTTCCGCTGGATGCCTCAACGGAGACGTGCGACTGGCCGCGGTTTCTGGGGACTGCGCCGAAGATTGCGTTTAATGCGGAGCAGTTTTTCCAATGGCGCAAGTGGAAGGCGTACGGCAGCGGCGTTGCCGGCGATCTGTTTGTGCATCTGTTCAGCGGGACGCATTTCATTACCGGATCGCATGGGCCCACGCGGGGGATGGCGACGGGCGGCCTGCGCTTCTGGAAGGATGGGCGGGATGTGCCGGACGTGATGCTGGGGCTGTTCGATTATCCGGAGGGGTTCAACCTGAGCCTGCGCGTGAATTTTGTAGACGGCGGCGAAGAGAGCGAAGGGCTGATCTTTACGGGGTCGGAAGGCACGATGGAGATTGCCGGCAACTCCGTGAGCGTGAATCGCGTGCCACTGCAAAAGGAACCGGGCCTGATGATCGGGACGTTTACCGAGGCGATGCAGAAGCAGATTCTTGCGGGCTACAAGGAGAAATATCCTGCGGCGCATCCGGAGGGCGAGCCGCCGGTGGGCTATGAGAAGTTTGTCGCGCCCGCGGGGTATAGCGACAGCTATGACCACTTTAAAAACTTCTTTGCGTCGGTGCGGTCGCGGCAGCCGGCGGTGGAAGATGCGGTGTTCGGGTTCCGCGCGGCGGGTGCGGCGCTGCTGAGCAATCTGAGCATGGAGAAGGGCAAGATTGTGGGATGGGATCCGGAGGCGATGAAGCTGGTGTAGCATCATCCCTATGTCCAAATTCCTGTTTACCATGCTCGAGGTGAACGACCTCGGCTTGCCGACGCGCCTTGTGCCCATCGCACGAGCGCTCGCGGATCGGGGTCACGAAGTCGCCGTGTTCAATCCTGCACCGGCGCCGGCAAGACTGATCGAAGATGCGGGATTGATCAACTTGCCCATGCCTTCCCGCCCCATGCCGCCAATCGGGGGCGACTGGGCACAGGCGAATTCAGCCTGGGATGTGGAGGAGATGTTTGGCCACTTATTTTCAGATGATGAAGACACAGTCCGCGGCGCCACGGCTGTCCATGTCGACCTAGTCCGCGACTACGCGCCCGATGTTGTCGTCGATTCCTTTGGACCCTTCTCCTGCATGGCCGCACGCATTCTCGGTATCCCTCTCGCCACCGTCCTTCAAGGCAACTTTCATCCGGCAAGCGAGGGGTTCCTGTGGTGGAAAGGGGATCGCCCGGCCGGATTGCCGAGCCCGGCGTCGGCCATCAACAAAGTCCTTGCGGAATACGGCCTCGCGCCCGTAGCGCGCTCTGTCGATCTGTTCGCGGGCGACCTTTCGTTGATCACAGGCACACCGGAAACCGACCCGGTATCTCCTTCCGCAAGCATTGCACACGTCGGTCAAATCATCTGGCAAAAGGGTAATGCTGCGTTGCCCGGCTGGGTAAGTGACCTAAGCCACGACAAGCCGATCGTCTGGGTCTACGCCGGAAATCCGCGCTATGCCGGCGCTGCAGGTTCCACTCCCTTTGACTCGATCGTAGTCATACGCGCTACCATCGCTGCACTGGGCAATTCGCCGGTGCACGTGGTGCTGACAACCGGCCACCAGGATGTGCCTGAGGAAGTTGGCGTCCTTCCTTCAAACTTCAGTCAAGCCGCCTATCTGCCCGGTCTTGCCATGGCTGAGCGATGCGACCTGATGGTCCATCACGGTGGTCACAGCTCGGTGATGACAGGATTGTCCGCCGGCACTCCAGCCGTAGTGATCCCGACCAGTACAGAGCGAGAGAGCAATGCTCGTCGTCTGGCCGCATTGGGCGCAGGTGAAATCGTGATGCCAGTGGTCGACGCGGACGGCGAGAAGCATATCGAGGTTGCTGAATTCCACGCCAAGGTACGTCGCGTGTTGACCGAGCCCGGTTATCGCAGTTCTGCCTGCCGGGTGGCTGACTCCATGCGCCAGTTTGGCGGAGCACAGCAGGCAGCCGACCGAATCGAGCGGTTTGCGGGCGGCAAGAGCTGAGCTGAGGCTTTGAAGCTTTGGCCCATGGATTCGCTTACACGCCGCCTTTGCCCAGCAAGATGCCGATGCCGTAGGTGACGGCGCCTTCGACCGCGCCAATCACGGTCATCTCGATGCCCGAGGACCACCAGGAGCGGACGGTGATGAGGGACTTGGCTGCGCCGACGGCGAAGTGGGCGGCGAGGGAGATGATGGCGGCGGCGATGACGGCCTGAATGCCGCTCATGAAGAAGAAAGGGATGATGGGGATGGCCGCGCCGACGGCAGTGGACAGCGCGCCGGAGCTGGCGGAGACCATGGGATTGGAGAGCGCTTCTTCCGAGTGGCCGAGGCGTTCGGTCGACAGGGCGCGGAGCAGCTGCTCGGGGTCGCTGGCAATGTGGTTGACCATGTGCTCTGCGTCGTCTTCAGGCACGCCTTTAACCTGGTAATAGAGCGAGAGCAACTCGCGAGCTTCAGGTCCGTTCATCTGAATGGCTTCGCGCTCGCGGGCCACCTCGGCCTGGTAGATTTCGCGTTCGCTTTTGGCCGCCAGATAAGCGCCGGACCCCATGCTGAGAGCGGAGGCGATGAGGCCGGAAAGTCCCGCGAGGAGCACGTATTTACTGTCGCCGGCGGTTGCGCCGGAGACGCCGGAGACGATGCCGAAGATGGCGCCGAGCCCGTCGTTGACGCCGTAAATGGCGTCGCCGATCCAGGCGCCGGGCTGCTTGCGGCCCTGGTTGCGCTTGGCCAGCAGCTCATTGAGGATGGCCTGAGGGTCGATTTTGGACGCGCCGTGAGTTGGGGCGTAATGGCCGCGCAGCAGCGAACCGAGCTCGCGGTAGTGGTCCTTTTCGTCTTCGATGACGTGTTCGAGGATGGCGAGGGAGCCATCGTCGCCCATGGATTTGAGCTGTTCGCCGTAGGCGGCGATGGCGCGGCTCTCCTCAATCTCGAGTCGGCGCAGGGCCATGCGAAGTCCGCCGGCGCGGCTGGCCAGCGAGTCGGCCTCGCCGCCGGGTTTGCCGGAGTAGACCGGCTCAGGGCCGCCCAGCTCGGCGATGCGGCCGGCCCAGAGGGCGGCGTGCTCCCACTCTGCGCCAGCCAGATGGCGCAGCACCTGGGCACGGACGGGCTCGGTGTCGCGCTCGGCCAGGGCGAGGTAGGTGTGGTGGCCTTCCATCTCGGCTTGCCAGTTGCCTTCCAGCGCTTCCAGGACTTTTTTCAGCTTGGCTGGGCTCAGGGTTGCAGTTGCCACGGGCGTCTCCTGACTTTACGTATGAGAATACGGCATTTTTGGCTGCACAGGGAGATCGGGACACCTGAAGGGCTGCGGGGCCTACAGTTGAGCCATTTTGGCCATCCCTTCCCCATCGCAGGGTATTCCGTATAGTGTTGTGTGGTTGAAAAAGCCGGATTCCTGAGCCAGTGGAAACTGATTGGCGGAAATCTGCGGCAGAAGTCCTGCGAACGATTCTGTTTGAGGACGGAAGAAAATGCCCTATCTGGGCGGTAATTTTTGAGGAAGCGGGGAAAAATCTTCTATGGCAGCACCACAAAAGGAATCGTCGGCTCTTGCGTCGCCCGGGTACCTTGTTCCGTTCATCACGGTGACCGCACTGTTCTTCATCTTCGGGTTCATCACCAACCTGAACATGGCTCTGGTGCCGCACCTGCGGCAAGTCTTCACGCTTCCTTATGCGTGGGCGATGCTGGCCGAGTCGGCCTTTTTTCTGGCGTACCTGGTGTTTTCATCGCCGACTTCCAAGCTGATCGAGAGCATTGGCTATAAGCGGACCATGGTGGTTTCGCTGTTTATCCAAGTGGTGGGATGCCTGTTGTTCATTCCCGCCGCGAAGATGGTGAGCTTCCCACTATTCCTGACCGCGGTGTTTGTAGTCGGGGCCGGCGTGACCGCCCTGCAGACCTCGGCCAATCCGTATGTTTCGATTCTGGGACCGGAACACAGCGCGCCGGTTCGTCTCACGTTGGCACAGGCGCTCAATTCGCTCGGCGGCACCATTGCGCCGCTGGTCGCTGGCGCCTACATTCTCACCGACCCTGCCAAGCTGACCTCCGCGGCCAGCGTTGCCGACACGGTGCGGGTCCCTTACATGCTCATTGCAGGCGCACTGCTTCTGCTCGGCGTGGCTGTAGCCTTCATGCACCTGCCCCATGTGGTCCAGACCCAGGCCTTTCGCCCTGCCAGAGAGGGCGATCCGGTGTTGAGCCGAAGCATCTGGGGCTACAAGCATACGGTGCTCGGCGCGCTGGGCATCTTCTTCTATGTCGGCGTGGAGGTGGGCCTGGCGTCGATCGCGGTGAACTACTTCAAGACCCAGGGGATGAGCTCTCTCAAGACCGCTTCATTCCTGGTCTCGCTTTACTGGTTTGGGGCCCTGGTTGGACGTTTGCTTGGTTCGTGGATTCTGACCAAGGTCAGGTCGGGAAAGCTGCTGGGCATCTTCGGCTTTGCCGCCACTGCGATGCTGCTATTGAGCATGTTTACCAACGGGCCGCTCGCAATCTATACGCTGGTGCTGTGCGGATTTTTCAATTCCATCATGTTCCCCAACATCTTTACGCTGGGCATCGCCGGATTAGGTCCGATGACCAGCAAGGGCTCGGGACTGATTATGAGCGCCGTTGTCGGCGGTGCGGTGATCCCTTACCTGATTGGCGCGCTTGCGGACAAGGTGGGGATTCAGCATTCGTTCATCATTCCGGTCTTCTGCTACCTCTACATCGCCTATTACGGGCTGTGGGGCTCCAAACCTACGCGGACCATCACGGCCTAGACTGGATGGCAAGTTGATTGAGGGCCCTTTGGCGCACGCTGAAGGGCCTTCGTGCTTGGCGAATGCGCATGACTCCCAAATCAAAGCCGCGTTTGCAGCGCCTGGTTCTGGCAGGCAGTGTGATGGTTGCCGTGCTGTTGCTGTTATTGCGCTTGCTTGTGTTCGCACGTGGGCATGGGCGCAGGTTTTAGGGTGCGAAGTTATTCCTTGCCTTGGCCAAGGCGCCACGCTTTGATGAATTTCCAATGGATGTAAACGGAGTGGTTGAGGTGGAGCAGCAGGCCTTCGCGGCCGTCGAGAAAACCGAGACGGAAAAAGTAGTTATAGATAAAGGTTGCGGCGGGGTTGGCTACGGCGTTCCAGAGGAAAACGGGGAGAGACTTGCTGGTGCGGCCCTGCTTGTGGAGTAACTGCGCGATGTCAGAGCTATAGCGATTCATGTGTTCCAGATAGATGCTCAGGGTGGGATAGGCGTAGTGGTACATACTGTGCTTGAGGGTGCCGGTAGCGCCGCGGAATTGCGGCGTGCTGTGCGGGCCGACTCCTTCGCTGAGTCGAGCGGCCCCGCGGCGAAAAAGCCTGAGCTTGCGGTCGGGATAGAAACCGCCATGGCGCATCCAGCGGCCAAAGATCAGGTTGAGGCGGGGAATCCAGTAGGCCCTGAATTGGGGATTGGCTCCGTCTTCGCAGGCGAGCAACTGGCGGATCTCTTCCTGCAGGGCGGGAGTGAGCGCTTCGTCGGCATCGAGGAGGAGAATCCAGTCGGAGGTGCAGAGATCGAGGGCGACGTTTTTCTGTTCGCCGTGGCCGCCGAAAGCGTGGAACGAGGTTTTGGCGCCGAAGGATTGGGCGATTTCGAGGGTGCGGTCTTTGGAACCGGAGTCGACGAGGATGATTTCGTCGGCCCAGCGCACGCTCTCCAAGGTGCGAGGCAGGTTGGCCTCCTCGTTCATCGCGATCATGGCTACGGACAGGGTGTGACGCATCGATGGAAGAATAAACCAGCGGGCTGCCCACGTATGCTGGCGTGAGGGCCAGACGCGGCCGGGGGTTGCGATGAAGGTGCTGGTGTTTGGAGCCACAGGGATGGTGGGCCAGGGCGTATTGCGCGAGTGCTTGCTGGACCCCGAGGTGGAACTGGCGGTCACCGTGGGGCGGACGGCGACCGGGACGCTGCATGCGCGGTTGCGAGAGATTGTGCATAAAGATCTGGCGAACTACGCGGGGATTGAGGCAGAGCTGGCGGGGTTCGATGCTTGTTTTTTCTGCCTGGGGGTGTCGTCAAACGGAATGAAAGAGGCGGAGTACGAGCGGGTGACTTACGTGTATACGCTGGCGGCGGCAGAGACGCTGGCGCGTTTGGGAGAAATGGACAAGCAAAGGAAAGCGATGACGTTTATTTATGTTTCGGGTTCGGGAACCGACAGCACGGAGAAAGGGCGCACGATGTGGGCGCGGGTGAAGGGGCGAACGGAGAATGCACTGCTGCGGTTGCCGCTGGATGCGTATATGTTCCGGCCAGGGTTCATTGAGGCGATGGACGGGATTGAATCGCGGACGCCGTCTTATCGGATTTTCTATAAGGTGTTCGGATGGATGCTGCCGATGCTGCGACGGGCTCTGCCGAACCAGGTGCTGTCGACGCGGGAGATTGGGCGGGCGATGCTTGTGGTGGCCAAGCGGGGCTATGGCAAGCGGATCCTGGAGACGAAGGATATTCGGGCCGTGGTTGGGCGCTGAAAGCCGGCGGGCAAGTGAACCAAATGCAGAGAGATCGCCTGAAGCATGGGCCGGACATGAGATCGTAGAGTACAGTACTTGGGTTCATAAACTTTTGGAATGAGTGAACGCACATCCTATGGAGATTAACCCACTTGAATATATCTTCCCAGGCATCATTGCGGCGCAGGGAATCCATGCAGCGGTGGAGCTGCGGATTCCCGATCTGCTTGTCGCGGGGCCAAAGACAGCCGCGGAGCTGGCATCGGAATGTGGAGCGCATCCGCCGACACTTGAACGCTTGCTGCGGGCGCTGGCCAGCCTGGAGATTTTCGAATGCACGGAAGACGGGCGCTATGAGAACACGGCGTTTGGAGATGTGTTGCGCGAGGATCATCCTGAATCGCAGCGCGATGGCGGGATGTTTTTGGCTGCGCCGTTTCTTTGGCGGCCGCTGGGGGAGCTTGCGGAATCCGTGCGGACGGGGAAGCCGTCGTTCAACGCGGTGTTCGGGCAAAGTTTTTTTGAGTACCTCGCCGGCCATGCGGAGGACGCGGCGCTGTTCAATCGCGTAATGACGCAGGGGATTGCGTGGACCGCTCCGGCGCTGCTGAAGGCTTATAACTTTTCGCGATTTGAGCGGCTGGTGGATGTGGGAGGCGGACAGGGAGCGCTGTTGCGCGAGCTGCTTGTGGCCACACCAAAGTTGAAGGGAGTCCTGTTCGATCTGCCGGCAGTAGTGGCTGGCGCTGGGTCGATTCTGAAGAATGGCGTGGCAGGACGCGCGGAGATTGTAGGCGGGGACTTTTTTAACAGCGTTCCGGAGGGCGGCGACGGCTACCTGTTAAAGGGCGTGCTTCACGATTGGGGCGACGAGGACGCTATAAAGATTCTTGGCAATGTGCGCAAGGCCATTCGCGCGGATGGAACCCTGCTGCTGATGGAGAGCCTGATTGACTCCGACGAGCGGCCGGCGGGTCTGGGCGATCTGCTGATGCTGGTGATCGGCGGGCGCGATCGCAGCGAGGAGGATTTCCGGCGGCTGCTGGCGGAGGCTGGATTTACGCTGACGCGGGTGATTCCGGCGGTGGCGACTTCGCTGATCGAGTGCCATCCGGCATAGCGCTGGCGTGTTCTTGGCGGGTGCGCAGCATTCTTCCCTGACTTCCCGTGCAAAGTGGGTATGCTGTCTGCATGCACTTTCGCACTCCGCGCAAGGCCTGGATTGCGCTCCTGGTCCTTTTTGTTGCCTGCCTGCCTCGTCTTTGGGCCGAGACGGAGTCGATGGCTTCGTCTCCGGTCTCCTCGGGGACGGTACGCTATCACTTCGGCGACGATCCTGAGGGCAAGCTGGGCTGGGCCGATCCGAATTTCGACGACAGTGCGTGGCCGGTGGCGCAGCAGGGCCAGTGGCCCATGCCCCCCTTCTACTCGGATGGATTTGTTTGGGTGCGGGCGCGGGTGCCGGTGCGGAGCGATGCTTCTGGCCCGCTCTCCGTCCGCAGCGAAAGGCCATTTGTCCTGGTAAACTACATCTTCCTTGTGGCAGACGAACTCTTTGTGAATGGTGTGCAAGTAGGCCACCAAGGCAGCCTGCCGCCGCACGTTGACCTCCGCCTCCACGGGTGGGTTGAAGTTTTCGATGTACCCACTGGAGCGGCGGTGCAGGGAGCAGAAACCGTGGTGGCGTTCCGGGTGTGGTGTCCTCCGGATTTGCGCCAACCTGGCTGGTTCGGCGGCGTGCGCTTCTCCATCGATGAAAGCCGCAATCTGCAACTTGCCTACCGAACCGACAGCGCTGTGAGTCTGGTGGCGAATGGGCCGGATTTGGCTCTTAACTGCCTCATTGGTCTGCTGGGCATCGGGTTGCTCGTGGTCTGGCGTTGGTCCCGCGGGCGCGATCTTCTGCTCTGCAGCTGGATGTTGATTTCAATGTCGCTGACCTCGCTATGGCGGGATCCAAGCTTCTTTGAACCTCTGGCGGTATCGTGGCGACCTTATCTGTTGATTTATATCGCGCTTCAAGTGCTTTCGATGGCCGCCACGATCGAGTTTGTGTGGACTGTGCACGGTCTGCACGCACCGGTTGTAAAGCGCCTGTACCAGGCTGCACTGGTGATCTTCAACGGGGCCGCTCTGATTGTGTACATGGCAACCACTCCGTCCCCGATCGTCTCCTGGTCGGGCCGAATAATGCTGCCCGCAGTGCTTAGCTTCAATTTCATTCAAATCGCAGTCAATGTCTGGGTGCTGATTTTCAGGAGAACCAACCGCCTGATCGCAGTCGCGATAATCTCCATCTCGGTCTCGGTATTGCTGCTCTTGTTTGGAAAGGTAAACGGCCTGATGATCGGGCCGTTCTATGAGACATATTTCGGACTCGCATTCTTTCTCTGTGAGTTTGCCCTGTTCGTGATGCTGGCGCAGCGTGGCTGGCAGGCGTGGCGGGCTCGTGATGAGTTGCGCGTGGAGTTCGAGGCCGCCCGCGAAGTGCAGGAGCAACTGGTGGCGCCGGCAGTCGATGTGCCGGGCTTCAAAATCGAAGGCGTCTATGCGCCGGCCAAGCAGGTGGGCGGGGATTTCTTCCGCGTCATTCCCGAGAGCGATGGCGGCGTTCTGGTTGTCGTCGGCGACGTGAGCGGCAAGGGGCTGCGCGCGGCCATGACGGTGTCCTCGATTATTGGGGCGCTGCGGACGATGCCGCAGGGCGCGGGGCTGCAAGGCGTGGGACGGACGGGATCGCCCGCGCAGATTCTGGAGGCGCTGAACCGAGGCCTCGTGGGAAATTTGCAGGGCGGATTTGTGACTTGCTGCGTGGCGCGGATCAAGCTCGACGGCACGGTTACAATTGCCAATGCCGGGCATCTGTCGCCCTATTGCAACGGAGCCGAGGTGCAGGTTGGAGCCGGGCTGCCGCTGGGGATTTTTGCGGAGAGGGAGTATGAGGAGAGCCAGTTCGCGCTGGAGCCGGACAAGCCACTCGTGTTTCTTTCGGACGGGGTTGTAGAAGCGCGGAATGCGGCGGGTGAGTTGTTCGGCTTTGAGCGGACGCTTGCAATCAGCGGTTCAGGAGCAGAGGCGATTGCGCAGGCTGCGGTTACATTTGGCCAGGACGACGACATTACTGTGCTGACGGTTACGCGGCTGAGGGCTGGGGAAGAGTCTGCTGGCCCGCACCGGGCTCCTGCCCTTGGGCTGGCTTGAGGGAGCACATATTGATGGCCCGAGGGGTGCGCCTGCACCGGGATGGGCGTGGTAGAGTGGGGAATCCACGGAGGATAGGACGGGATGGCGGTTGAGGTTCAGCTATCGGGAAACAGCGAGACGATCGACCTGCAGCAGCAGGTGGCGCGGTTGCAGGCGCTGCTGGAGGCTTCGCGGCAGGTTCACTCCACCATCCGCGAGGAAGAAGTGCTGGAGCAGGTGCTGCGGATTGTGGTTCGGGAGCTGGAGATGGCCGGGGCGGCGTTTCTGGGGACGGGCCTCGCCTATGGGGAAGAGGTGATCGCGCATTCGAAGGAAGCAGCAGGAGTATCTATTTCCAAGTCACCCGGGACTTCCCTTTCCGGCAGTGCGGTAGCGACTTATCCGCTGGATGACCGCGACGGGCACAGGATGACCGAGCTGGTGGTGGTGGCTCCGGATGGGCGCGAGTTGACCCTCTATGAGGCGGACTTTCTCGAAGGGCTTGCCCTGCAGGCGGCCGTAGCCCTTGAGAATGCGCGGAATCACAAGCGGAATATCGAGTTTGCGCGGGTGCAGCAGGACCTGGACGCGGCACGGCTGATTCAGCGGTCGCTGCTGCCGCAGACGCTGCCTTCGATTGCCGGCTATTCGATCGGTTTCCGTTCGGCTACGTGTTATGAAGTGGGCGGAGATTACCTGGACATTGTGGAGCAGCCCGATGGCAGTTTGCTGATTGCCGTGGCCGATGTGGCCGGCAAGGGGCTGGCATCGGCCATTATGGCCACCAGCTTCCGTGCGGCGTTTCGGGCCATGGCGATCACCGGGATGCCTTTGGCCGAGCTGGCAACGCAGATGAATCAGCATCATTGGGCGGAGGGGGAAGAGGCGCGGCGGCGGTATGTGACGGCGATTTTTCTCCGGCTGCATCCCGAGGCTGGCGAGGTGGAGGTGGTGAACGCGGGCCACAATCCAGGGTTTCTGATTGCGCCGGGCGAGGAACCGCACCAGTTTAATGCCGCCGGGACGCCGCTGGGGCTATTGCCGGGCATGAGCTACCAAAGCGAAAAGCACAGCTTTGCCGAGGGAACGCGGCTGCTTTTTTACACCGACGGGCTGACGGAAGTCTTCAAAGGCGACGAAGAATATGGCCAGGAAAGGCTAATGGATGAATTTTCCAGGTGCCCAGCGGTGAGGGCCGATGGTATTCTCGATGCATTGTGGACAGCTATTGAAGAATTCTCAGAAGGCGGACCGCAGGGGGACGACATGACCGCACTGGCGCTTTGCCGCTGGACGAACTCTACGGGGATGCCGGCATGAGCGAAAGAAAGACGACCAACGTGGAGGTGCGGCTGCCTTCGCGGATGGGGTTCGAGAAAGTAGCCATGAGCACGGCGCAGGCTGTGGCCAAACTGATGGGCTTTCCCGAAGATCGAATTGAGGATCTCAAAACGGCAGTCGCGGAGGCGTGCATCAACGCCATTGAACACGGCAACCGTTTGAACGAAAAGCTGTCGGTCGGAGTGGTGCTTGCAGCGGGAGAAGATTCGCTGGAAGTGAAGGTAATCGACGACGGCAAGGGCATGCATACGCAACCGGCCAAACCTGACATCGATCGCAAGATGCACGGCGAGGAAGATGCGCGGGGGATGGGGATGTTCCTGATCCAGGCGCTGGTTGACGAAGCGGAGTGGGTGGCCGGGACCGGCGGCAAAAGCAGTTATGTCCGGCTGGTGATCCGGCTGGATAAGGACGCATAACAGGGCCTGCGCGGCGGCGCTAACCGAAGAGAACGGAGACTATTGATCGTGCAGAGCGAAACGAAATCTCGTGTTGACCAGACTACCTCCCCAGCCGGACTTCCGGTTACCGTCCTCCGCTTTGAGGGGGATATCGCCAGTACCTCCAAGGACGCGGTTCTGGGCACTTACCAGGGGCTTCCGAAAAATTCGGTCAAAACTGTCCTGCTGGATTTCACCAAGGTGGATTACATCAATTCGAGCGGAATCGCGCTGGTGATCCAACTGCTGATGGAAGCCACGAACGCGGGGCAGAAGGTGGTGGCATTCGGGCTCTCAGCGCACTTTGTGAAGGTGTTCACGATGGTTGGGATCACCAAGTACGCGGGTCTGTTTCCGGGACAGACAGAAGCAATGGCGGCGCTGTAGGATCTGCATTCGGCTTCCAACCCGAGCTTTGCGGTGCGGCATAGAAATAGCGATAAGAAGCCTTTAACGGCTATAGATAGATGGAATGACCCCACCTGAACCGATTCGCACAGAACGCGAATCAACGAAGTTGGGGCACCACCAGCAGCGACAACACTCACAGTATTTGGGACGCCCATCGTGGCGCGGTCGCCCACAGCAACGGCGATGGAAGCTAACGGCCCACCACCAGGACGGTGAAGCTGCCGGGGACCATGGTTGGGCGGGGGTGTGGATTGTCGGCTGTTGGTTGGGGCGTAGGGCCGAAGTCGGCGGTGACCAGGTAGACGCGGTCGCTGGCGGCATCATAGGCCATGGTGCGCGCGCCGCGCTGGGTAGGCAGGCTTTCAATGGTCGGGTATCCGGGCGCTGAAGCGTCGACTACGGAGAGAATCCCCTCGCCGCAGGAGGCGAAGGCGAGCTTGTGGGCTCCATCCCAGCCGGCCGCGTCGGGACCGTCGGCGATGGCGGCAGTGGCCAGGGACTTGCCGGTTTTGGAATCGACGACAGGCATGTGCTTGCCGTCGCAAACCGGGAAGAGGCGGCCGCCGGCCACGTCAAAGGCGAGGCCGCTGGGCCCGTCGCAGTTTGTGAGCGGCCACTCGGCGGTGATTTTCTTGGTTTGGGCGTCGAGGCGGACGATTTCGTTTTTGTCTTCAATGTTGTCGAAGACCGTTCCTTTGCCATCGACGGCGGGAAATTCCGGCTTGCCGGGCAGAGGGATGGTGGCAACGACTTTCTGCGTGGCAGCATCGATGACGGCAGCATCTTTGCTGCGACCGTCAAAGGCCCAAACGGTTTGGGTGGCCGGCTCGAAGACGATGCCGTCGGGGTTTTGGCCGGTCGGGATGGTGGCGACGGTGGCCAGCGTGGCGCGGTCGAAGACGACTACGGCATTGCCGCCGCCATCTGAGATATAGCCGAATTTCCCGGCGGTATCGAGAGCGATGCCGTGGGTGCGGTGGAGATTGGCAATGCTGCCGACCCGTTTCCCGGTCTGAGTATCAAGCACGTCTACGTGGTCGCCGCGGGTGAGGTAGAGGCGATGGGCGGAAGGATCGGCGAGCAGGTAATCCCAAGAGCCCTCGCCGCCGATTTTCCAGTGGTCAAGAACTTTGTAAGGCTGCTGCGCGGAAAGCAGGCAAGAGGCGGCGAGAAGGCCGCACAACAGGGCCGCGACTGCAAAAGACGGTCTAAGACGAATGCTGTGCCGGTTGGGCATGATTTGCTCCGATTGGGGTTTGAAACGTAACCCAGGAAGAATATCACTTTGAGTTGCTCGCGAGTCACGGCGTACCGACCGCCCGGCCTGAGTGATCCCAGGGCGGATGCTTTACCCTCGTAGCTGCGGGCCGCGGGCGGCTCGGGGACACCACTTTGCGCATCGTTCTCTCGAACATCGGGACATTTGGAGACATCAACCCTCTGATCGCGATTGCACTGGAACTGAAGCGGCGGGGCCATGTACCAGTGATTGCGGTGCCGGCTCTGTTCGAGGCGAAGATTGCGCCGCTGGGCCTGGAATTTCATGCAGTGCGGCCGGACATCGACCCCACAAACACGCTGATGGTGAAGATGATCTACGACGTGCGCAAGGGCACGGAGCGGGGATTGAGGGAATTTCTGTTTCCGGCGCTGCGCGAGACGTATGACGATCTGCTGGATGCGGCGACGCGTCCGGAGCGGGCCGACCTGCTGCTGCTGGGCGAACTGAACTATGCCGGACCGCTGGTGGCTGAGGTGACGGGGATCAGGTGGGCGAGCTATGTATTGGCGCCGCTGAGCTTTTTTTCGGCGTTCGATCCGCCGGTGCTGCCGATGTATCCGCGGCTGGCGCGCGCAGACAAGACGGTGCCGGGGCTGGGCCGGGCGATGAACCGGCTGGCGCGGTTTGTGAGCCGGAAATGGCCCCAGCCGATCTACGATTTGCGCCGCGAACTGGGGCTGGCCAAGGGCAGGAATCCGCTGTTTGACGCCAAGCACTCGCCGGACCTGGTGCTGGCGCTGTTTTCGCGGGCGCTAGGCACTGAGCAAAAGGACTGGCCGGAGCATACGCGGATCACGGGGTTCTGCTATTACGACGCGGATGCGGGGAACGCGGTGCTGCCCAGGCATCTGGAGGAGTTTCTGGCTGGGGGGCCGCCGCCGGTGGTGTTTACGCTGGGATCGGCGGCAGTGCTGGCTGCGGGAGAGTTCTATGAGGTCTCAGCCAAGGCGGCAATGAGGCTGGGAGCGCGGGCGGTGATGCTGATTGGCGCGGACGCGCGCAACCGACTGGAGCAAGAGCTGCCGGATTCGATCTGCGTGGCGGAGTATGCGCCCTATTCGGGTCTGTTTCCGCGGGCCGCGCTGGTGGTGCACCAGGGCGGGGTAGGGACGACGGCGCAGTGCCTGCGGGCCGGCAGGCCGATGCTGATTATGCCCTTCTCGCACGACCAGCCAGACAACGCGCGGCGAATGCGGCGGTTGAAGGTGGCGCGGGTGATCGAGCGCGAGGACTACACGCCGGTAAAGGTGGCGCAAACGCTGAAGGCGATGCTGGCGGAGCCGAATTTTGCGCGGCGGGCGGAGCAGATAGCCGGGCTGATGCGGCAGGAGAATGGTGTGGGGTCAGCTTGCGATGCGCTGGAAGAGTTGTTTGCGAAGACGCGAAAAACGGATTGAGGGGAATCGTTTGCGGTGGCAATTTCCGATCGAGAAATGGATCTGAACCCGTTTCGGGGATCAGGGTATCAGTAAATTCCGGGCACAAGGCGCCTGGTCGCGTTGCTGTAGGCGGCATACTGCGCGCCAAAGGCTTCAAGCAGCGCCGATTCCTCGACATGAATGCGATAGATCAGGGCCGCGATGGGAAAGAGCAATACGATGGCAAGACTGATCCAGTTGCGCTGGTAAATTCCAACCGCGAGAAAGTTGAGCAGCATGCCGGAGTACGAAGGATGCCGCACCCACCGAAAGATGCCCGTGGTGCGCAAGGTATGCGCGGAATGAATCGCAACATTGGTGCTGAACGTTGAGCCGAGAGAAAGAATGGCCGTCCAGCGGATTGCGAATCCGGCGAGCATGAGGACCAGCGCAACCCACCTGAGCCAATGCGCGCCGCCGAACATGGTGGGGGGGTGGGTGTCGCTGTAATAGAAGGCCGCCCAAACGGATGCGAAGATGGCCGTTAACAGCAGCCATAGTGAGCCCCGATCCTTGAGCTGGCCCTGGCTTCGGCTGGTGCGCGTCACGAGCTGAAGAAGGACTTCAGACGCAATCCACACCCAGTAGAGAACGGCGAAGATTTTAGAAATGCTCATGCGGTTTTGATGCTCCCCGGCTTGAGTTTATTTGGGCTTGAGTCTATTTGGCAGGGTATTCTTTTGTTTCCCCGGTGCGGGAGTTGGTGACTGAGAAGCTGCCGTCGGGGAAGGCGGCGACTTTGAGGTAAGCGCCGTCTGTGGTTGCGCCTCTTAGATTGGCGATGAGGGCGGTGGGGCTATTGTGGGCTGCGTCCGAGTCTTCGGCGGTGTGGAGCATCCATAGGTCCTCAAGGCCGGGGCTCTGGTGGACGGTCTGCCAGGCCTCAGGACTTCCGGCTTTGTGGGCGCCGTTGTTCATGATAGCGACGCGGGGATGGATGGCATCGACAAAGGCGCGGGAGTTGGAGAGGTTGAAGCCGTGATGGTTAACCAGGTAGAGGTCGACTGTGCCGATGAGATTTTCTGGGCAGACGAGGGGGATCTCCTTGGCCTTGGTGAGGTCGCCGAGATCGAAGAAGCGGAATTGGCCAAAGGTGACCAGGACGCCGGCGGAGCGCGGATTCTCTGTGGTGTCGAGCTCCCATTTGGGCTCCGTGGCGCACCAAGGGTTGGGGGTGGGCTTGATGCCGGGGACGGCAGCGATGTGCTCGCCGTCGGCAGTGAGAACGATGGTTTGGAGACCCGGGATGTCGATGGTGTCGCCGGGGTGAACGATGCGGCGAGGCTTGCCCTCGATGGCTTTGAGATACGCAGCGTAATCGTGGCGGGTGATGTCAGAGTCTTCGCGGTTGGGCCCGTGGTCAAGGAACTCGCCGACGGGCACGCGCTTGACGAGCTCGGGGACGCCCCCGACGTGGTCGACGTGAAAGTGGGTGATAAGCAAATGATCGATGCGTGTGATTCCGGCGTCGCGCATGGCCTGCTGAATACGGCCGGCGTCGCGACCGTCGGCAGTGGGCCAGCCGGTGTCAATCAGGAGAGATGCGCCGGAAGGGGCAACGAGCAGCGTGGATTGGCCGCCCTCGACATCGATGGCGTAGATAAGGAGGGGTTTCGCCGGCTTGATTTGGGCGGAAGCCGGCTGGAAAAGGAGCGCGGCCGCGCAGCCGACAGGAAGCAGGAGGGCGATGGCAATGCGGGCGAATCGCGGCAAAACCCGGGGGCTAAGAACGATAAAGCGGAAATCGGCGGCAATTTGCATTTGCGAGACAGTTTACTCGGTCTCTCGCCGGTTGGGAAACCGGGCGGCGGGGCGAGTGGCGCACGGGTTTGGATAGAGAAGCGGGGCGTGCTGGTGTAAACTGATCGAGACCCCAAAGCCGGCTCTCTCATGGGCCGGCTTGATTGTGTCGGGACGTGGCTCAGCCTGGTAGAGCACTCGCTTGGGGTGCGAGGGGTCGGCAGTTCAAATCTGCCCGTCCCGACCATATTTTAGGGATGCTTATTTTGAAGATGCTTATAATAAGTGCCTCGTAAATTAAAATCAAGAGATGCATTCAATCCAATTTTGGATGCAGAACTTTCAAAGGATGTTTGCACCCTTTGAAATATAAGTTATCTAACGCTTTAAAGGTCTCCTACATCTTTAGTAACCAGTTACTAACTTAGCAAGGTGTTGTGCATCAGACCTTATGTACGACTCGCTGAAGGTCATGCCATGCATAAATTTTCGATTCCCTTTCGTATTCACGGTACGGGGTGTCTTCTGATTGGCTCTTGCCTGCTGATTGGCGTGTGGCTTCGTGGTTGGGGGCTTGGCTTCGCCATGGGCGGGCTGCTGATCGCCAGCCTGTTGATGCACGAAGCGGGCCACATGCTGGTAGCGATCATGCTTGGGGTTCCCGTGCGAGAATTCGGCTTTCGCCTGAGTGGCGCCTATAACCGGAGGGCCTATGCAACCAACCGCCGGGATGAAGTGCTGATCTCAATAGCGGGGCCGCTGACGAACTTATGCTTGGCAATCCCGTTTCTTTTCGTGCCTGGGATAGGGACGCAGCTTGCGCTGGGCAACCTGGCGTTGTGCGTGGTCAATCTGCTGCCGATTCCGTCCAGCGATGGGCTCCATATTCTTCAAACGCTCCGGCATTCCGGCCTGCCTGGCGAAGTCACTCCGCAACTCGTCCCGAATAACTCAGCCCTGGAAAATAGAGCGGCCTGAGAGGACCCTATCTGTCCGCTTGCGGTGACCCTATATGCTTGGCACTTAGACGAGAAGGCCGATTGGTGTGATTGCGGGAGCTGTGGAGGAGAATCCAGTTTGCCGCGGGGCCTTGCAGGTTCGGGGAGACAAGCGCACTAGCCTCGATATCAACGAGATTGCGATAAGAATGTTCTGGGGGCGTCCAGAACAACCACTATTTCCTATTTTGATGATCATTGAAGACCCGTGGCGATCGCTTCGCCATGCTCTGTTAGAGCACGGCGAAGCTGGTCCGCATACCGCCCGGGTGATCGCGACCCCGTCAGTTGATGGTGACGGTGGCGGTGAACGGGGCAGCGTTGCTTCCGTTGCTGGTCTGTAACGCGCCAGTGGGGAGCGTGTTGTAATAACAGCCTGGATTCTTAGCGGTTACGTTTACGGTCACCTTGCAGGATGAGGCAGCCGGGATCGATCCCCCCGTCAGTGTCACCGTCGAGCCACCACTTGCAGCCGTCACGGCCCCGCCGCATGTGGTGCCGGCGATGCCCGCGACGAACAATCCAGCGGGCAGCTTGTCGGTGAGTGGCGCAGTCAGCCTGGCGGCTGTGGTTGCCGGGTTATCCAGGGTGATGGTGAGTTCCGAGACCTGGCCCAGATTGATCGTAGTCGGGGTGAAGGCTTTAACGAGCCGGATACCGACGGTGAAGATGGCGGTATACGGATAGGTATTGCACCCGTTGCTGGTGTGCAAGGAGCAGGCAGTGAGTTGGTTATAGTAATTGCCTGTTCTGGTTGCGGTCACTTTGACAGATATGTAGCACGAACCGTCAGCCGGAATGGATCCTCCGGTCAAGGTGGCGGACGTGGAGCCCGCGTGCGCGGTCGAGACACCCCCGCAGGTGTTAGTCGCTGCGCCGGCGGCGACCATGCCGCTGGGAAAGTAGTCAGTGAAGGGCGCGGTAATGGTTTCCACGGCGCCTGAAGGATTGCGCAACTTGATGGTGAGAGTTGAGACCCCGCCCGGCTTAATGGTGGTTGGAGCAAAAGATTTGCTGACGATGGGGGTGGTGATTGCCGCGGGGTTGACGGTCAGACCCGCGGTGGCCAGCGCACTATTGCTTCCATTGGTGGTCTTGAGAGCACCGATGAGCAAGACGTTGAGGCAGTCGCATTTCTCCCTCTGGGCGGTCACCGGCACTGTGACCTTGCAGGAACCATAGGCGGGGATCGACCCTCCCGTCAGGGTCACCTTCGAGGAGCCTTTTGCGGCGGTTACCACCCCTCCGCAGGTGGTGGCGCCGGCGCCAGCCACTGTCATGCCATTGGGCAAGTTGTCGGTGAGTGGCGCGGTGAGCGCGGCGGCTGTGCTGTTGGCGTTTTTCAGAGTGATGGTCAGAGTGGAGACTCCGCCCGCATTGATGGTGGCCGGACTGAAGGCCTTTGCAAGAGTGGGGAGGACACGCGCGGGACTGTTGACAGTCAGGGTTGCGATGGCCGCAGCGGCGTTGCTGCCGTTGCCGGTGTGGAGAGCGCCGGCGGCCAGCGAGTTGTAATAGTAGCCCGCGACCGGCGCAGCGACGATTACGGTGACCTTGCAGGAGCCTTTGGCCGGGATAGAACCTCCCGTCAGGGTCACAGAAGAGGAGCCTTTGGTAGCGGAGACGGCGCCGCCGCAGGTGGTGCTGCCGCCGCTGGAGACGGTCATTCCGCTGGGGAATCTGTCGACGAGCGGTTCAGTCAAAGCGGAGGCCGTGGCACCCGAATTGCTGAGAGTAATGGTAAGGGTCGAGACTCCGCCCTCAGCGATGGTAGCCGGGGAAAAGGCCTTGCCCAACGTGGGGAGGACGCCCACGGGGGCGTTGACGGTCAAGGTCGCGACGGCGGGAGCGGCATTGCTGCCGTTATTGGTTTCGAGAGCGCCGGCGAGCAGGGAATTCACGTAATTGCCCCCCGCGGCTGCGGTCACGGGCACTTTTACTGTGCAGGAGCCGCCGGCGGGGATGGAGCCGACCTTCAGGGTCACGGTCGAGCCGCCCGTGATGGCGGTGACGTCCCCGTCAGTACACGTGGTGCTGCCGCTGCCGGAGACTTTCAAGCCGCTGGGCAATGTGTCGATGAGCGGCGAAGACAAAATGGCGGCTGCGGTGTCAGTGTTGCTCAGGGTAATAGTCAATGTCGAGACCCCATCCGCACTTACGGTCGACGGACTGAAGGACTTGCTGAGGGAGGGTGGGAGTGGGGGTACCGACGCGGAGCACACCGCGAGCGAGATATTGTTGGTTTCCATCGTGACCTCGCCAGTTTGCGCCAAAGCGCTGCCTGACAAAGTCGCACCGGTCGTAAAACCAATACTCGCGTACGCGAGAATGTCTCCCGTGAAGTTGGTGCTCGAACCAAGAGTCGCAGACTTGCCGACCTGCCAAAAGACGTTGCATGCTTGAGCGCCATTGATGAGCATTACAGAGGAGTTGCTCGCGGTCGTTAGAGTACTCACAATCTGAAACACCCAGACCGCACCAGCCGTGTGCTGAGCGTCGAGAGTAAGCGTTCCCGTCAACCCAGCCGAGGACGAGAAACAATAGACACCCGGAGTGAGCGTCAATCCACCGAGATCCGTCCCGGTAAGATCTCGACTGCACGGTTGGTCTGCCAGATCTACATACGCATAGCCGGTGTCAGTTTGAGCCTGACCCGCCAGGGCATCCGCCGAATGGATCGTTCCTCCCTTAACAAGACCTGGAGGGAAGCCTGTGACGGCCGTGCCCGGACTGACGCCCAAGTCCCCGATTACGATGGTGGGACCGGTATTAGTCACTGTAGAGTAACCCAGCACCGCGAAGCTCTGCGCTTTACCCAGGGATGGTGCTATGGCTTGAGCCAACGCCACGTGAGACGGAGCGGCAACAAGAAGCGCGATAAACAGAGATAGATTGGCAGTGGTTGCAAAAAGACGCACGCAGGTCGGTATTTTCATGGCGTTCATGGCGAGAGCCTTCATTTCTTCGCCGCCTTGTCGATTAGCGCAGACGCGCGGCGAGCGCATAACTTGACCTTGTCGCGGTGGGAGATATTCGGATCCCACCCCCCTAGCGTGAGCAACGTGTACCGTCGCTAGTTTGTTATCAAATTAGCGGTGCGCTTCCTAAACCCCATTCCGAAGTCGGATTGGAGCCATGTTATGGAGAAGCTAACAACGTAGATTTACGAGTGTCTGAGCAATATCACACACCATGCAGAGTTATTACTGCCATCTTCCATCGGCTCGGGGCTCGGACTCCGTCGTCGCGACCAATAAGATAGTGAAGAATAGAAGATGAGCTGAGGAAGGTTGGCGCTGATTTGCGGGAATGCGGTTGGAGTTAGCTCGAACGGTCCTGAACCTGAGGTGGAACTTATAAAACTATCTCAAAGCAGGCCCCGGACCGTTCGATCATGCTGACGGCATTAGGGAGACGTGGGCCTGGACAATGCGCCAGCCTTCAGGCAGGCGGACCCACATCTGGCTCTGGCGGCCCCTGATTTTACCGGCTCCTGCGGCGCGCTCGAATTCGAGCGTGATGCTGGCGAAGTTATAGCCGAAGGTTACGATGTCAAGCCGGGTGACGGTGCGCGCCAGGTTGGCATTGGGACGGGATTTGCGAAAGGCTTCCAATTCTTCAGGTCCGTAGAGATTCTCCGCGACGCCAAAGCGCATGACCTGAGGGCCTGCCCAGAACATGGCGACCAGGGTGTCCACATCGTTCGAAACCAGGGCTTCTTCATAACGCGGATAGAGAGCGCGGAGCTCCGCCACCACTTCGGGGGCGTTGATGGGGATGGTCATTGGTTTGTTCATGGTTTGAGTCACGGAATTGAAAACAGTTCGCGCGGGGGGAGAATCTGTTTGCTGAGTGCGCCGCTTACGGTATAGACCGGCTCGTTGACAACCTGGCTGAGGCGGAGCTTGAGGGCCACGCTGCACAGAATATAGGCGTGAACCGCGGTGAAACCCCAGCGGCTGACGAGCAGGTCGATCATGCGGCCCGTGGCGGCGCGGGCGGTCGAAGCCAGGTCTGTTCCCGTTTCCACCACGACCCAGGCGTCGGCGGATGAGTCAGGGGCGGCCAGTTCACTGGCTTCGACAAGTGGGCCGGCGAGCGGTTGCTGCTTGTGGAGATGGAAGCGCAAGGTTACGTCAAGCGGGCACTCGATGCCATTGATGCAGACCTCGCCATCACCCTGCGCGGCGTGGCCGTCGCCGCAACTGAAGAGCGCGCCGCGGTTAAAGACCGGCAGGTAGAGGCGGGCGCCGGCGCATAGTTCGCGCACATCGAGATTGCCGCCGAAGGGACCCGGCGGGCGAGTGCGGAAGCAGCCGGCGTCGGCGCGCGCGACGCCCATGACTCCCAGAAACGGGCGCACCGGCACAACCGCCGGAGCAAGCGAGCTGGTAGATTCGCCGTCGAGCTGCCAATGGAAAAGATACGGCTCGCGGAAACGATCTTTCAAAAAACCCAGACCCTCAAGGACGCTGGACCATCCCCAATCGCTGTGACGCGTGGCCAGCACGTCGATCTGCAATACGTCGCCTGGCTCTGCTCCCTCGATAAAGATGGGCCCGGTGAGCGCGTGAATGCGGGTGCGGTCGATGGTGAGGAACTCCGCGGTGGACATGCCGGGCCGAACCTGGCCGCCGCTTGCATCCAGGCACTCGATCTGCACTTCGTCGCCAGGCTCAATGCGCAGGCGAGGCGGCAGCGAACGGTCCCACACCGAATGAGTGGGTTCAGCGGAGAGCATGTGCCCGGTCATGACTCCTTTATCCGAACTGTCATTTGAATCTCGACCAACGCGTGGCGTGGCAACGCGCTGACACCGATGGCCGCGCGCACGTGGCGGCCGGCCTCGCCGAAGACGCGCACCAACAAGTCGGAGGCGCCGTTGATCACGGCCGGCGATTCCGAGAATCCGGGCGCGGCCTGCACATAGCCGTTCACGGTCAGCACTTCCGCTAGGTGATTCAGCGAGCCCAGCTCCTTCTTGAGAACCGCCAGCTGGATGAGCGCGCAGGCCTTGGCGGCCGCGTATCCGGCTTCCGCGGAACGATCAACACCCGCTGTCCCAGTGATCACTCCATTCGGGCCGGCGGAAATAACTCCGGCAAGATAGACGATGTCGCCCGCGCGCTTGGCGGAAACGTAATTGCCGCCGGGAGCGGGCAAGGGGGCCATTGGGATCCCGAGGGCGGCGAAGTTTTCGTCTGGTGTGGGCACTTGCGACCTTTGCCATTGAATGTAGCATGCGCGCAGGGAAATTTTCTTGGGTTCTTTGGCCGCTCAAGTTAGCATGAGCCCATGCTTCGACTTTTTCTGGTGTTGCTTTTGGGCGCCGAAGGCGGCACTCAGACCGGTCGCTCGTGGCTGCGGCTTGCTAAGCGCGCGTCTGACAATGGCCAGCGCTTTCGACAGATCATTCGCAATCCCGCATTGGAAACTCCAGGCGCAAGGATGCCGGCCCAAGCGGATTACGACGACGCAACGCTGGATGCGCTGAACGCCTGTTTCAAGTCATTCGCCGCTGAGGGGAGGAACCGATGATTACGCGCACCGCGAAGCTGTTGCTGCTGGCAGGGATCGCTCTGTATTACACGCTGGTGGTATTCAACAACATCACGGATTTTGATTCGAACTTTGAATTTGTTCGCCATGTGCTGTCCATGGACACGACATATCCCGGCAATCACGGTATGTGGCGCGCGATTCCATCGCCCGGTTTTCATCTTGCGTTTTATTTGTTCATCATCGCCTGGGAAATTGCCAATATGATCCTGCTCTGGTGGGGAGTCGTAGGTCTGCTTCGCGCATTGCGACTGCCAGCCGGAGAGTTTAACGCGGCTAAGCGCGTTCCGGTGATGGCGCTTGCGCTTTCAATGTCAATGTGGCTGGTAGCCTTTCTTTCAGTGGGCGCGGAGTGGTTTCTGATGTGGCAGTCGCACATATGGGACGGGCGGGAAGCCGCATTCCGCATGTTCACTGTGGTGGGGCTGGTGCTGTTGATCATGATGCAACCGGATGCCGAGGGACAGCCGTGATGACCCGTGCAGCATCCGGAATCCTCGCTGGTCGCTGAGGAGGAGCCGTGAGCACCAACGATCCGTCGCTCTCGAACCGAGATCTGGCTCCGACTACGCCGGCGCAGCGCACCTGGGGCATGTACAACTACATTGCCCTGTGGTTTTCAATGTCCATGGAAATCACCACGTATCAGCTTGCTTCATCGCTGATCGCCAAGGGCATGGATTGGAAGCAGGCGCTGTGCACGGTGCTGCTGGGCAACCTGATTGTGCTTGTGCCGATGCTGCTCAACGCGCACGCGGGCGCCAAGTATGGCATTCCGTTTCCGGTGTTCATTCGCGCGCCGTTTGGCGTGCGCGGAGCTAATATACCCGCGATCCTCCGCGCCATTGTGGCTTGCGGCTGGTTCGGGATTCAGTCGTGGATCGGCGGAACCGCGATTCATTCGATGTTGATGGTGATTTGGCCATCGGCCGGCTCGATCGACGGCGTTTTGTGGGCCTGCTTCCTCGGCTTCTGGTTGCTGAACATGGTTGTGGTGTGGCGCGGCGTTGAGTCCATTCGCCATCTGCAAGCCTTTGGCGCACCGTTCATGTTTGTGATGGCCGCCGCGCTGCTCATCTGGGTGCGCATCAAGGCTGGGAGCTTCGGCTCCATGCTTTCGACGCCGAGCCAATTCCATACCACAGGCGCGTTTCTTGCGGTTTTCTTCCCGTCGCTCACCGCGATGGTGGGCTACTGGGCCACGCTGGCACTGAACATTCCCGATTTCACGCGCTACTCGAAATCGCAGAATGCGCAGGCCGTGGGTCAGGCCTTCGGACTGCCGGTCGCGATGACACTTTATACATTTGTGGGCATTTCGGTCACGTCGGCATCGGCGGTGCTTTTTGGAAAGCCCATCTGGAACCCGATCGAGCTGATCGGCGCGTTTCATCAGCCTCTTGTGGCCTTTGTGGCGCTGATCGCCATACTGATTGCCACGCTCAATGTAAACATAGGCGCCAATGTGGTGTCGCCATCGAATGATTTTTCCAACCTGTATCCGCGATTGATAAGTTTTCGAACTGGCGGATTGATTACCGGGTTCTTGGGTCTGGCCATGTGCCCGTGGAAACTGCTGGCCACGCCTGACAGTTATATCTTCGGCTGGCTTATCGGTTACTCAGGACTGCTGGGGCCAGTGGCGGGCATCATGGTTTGCGATTACTTCTTCATCCGCAAAACGGTGCTCAATGTGAATTCGCTCTACCACCGTGAGGGCGCGTATTCCTACACCAAAGGCATCAATCCCCGCGCCATTGTTGCTCTGGTGTTGGGTGTAGCGATTGCATTGATAGGCCTGGGCGTGGAGCCGTTGCACTTTCTCTATGATTATGCGTGGTTCGTGGGCTTCTTTACGGCAGGAGGAGTATATGGGTTACTCATGAAAGTAACTCCGCCTGATTCCGGTGTTACAGATGCTCAGCGGCTTTGAAAGAATTTGCAAAGTTCAGCGCACCTGCGGAAAGCCAAGGTCCACTTTGCTTGCGGCGGGATCAGGCCAGCGGCTGGTCACGACCTTAGAGCGGGTATAAAACTGGACGCCTTCGGGGCCGTACATATGCAGGTCGCCAAAGAGCGAGGACTTCCAGCCGCCAAAGCTGTAATAGGAAACGGGCACGGGGATGGGGACGTTGATGCCCACCATGCCGACTTCGACATCGAATTGAAACTGGCGCGCTGCGCCGCCATTTTGCGTGAAGATGGCTGTGCCGTTGCCATAGGGATTGTCATTGATGAGGCGAAGAGCCTCAGCATAGGTGGCGACGCGCGTGACGCTCAGCACCGGACCGAAGATTTCGTGGTCGTAGCAGCGCATGCCAGGCTTGGCGTTATCGATGAGCGACGGACCAAGGAAAAATCCATTGGACCGCGTGGCCGGATCAAGACGGCCATCGACGGAGAGCGTTGCTCCTTCAGCGACAGCTGCGTCGAGATGAGCGGCTACACGATCACGATGCTCACGTGAGATGAGCGGTCCCATTTCGTTGAATGGTTCGGAACCGGGTCCGACTTTAATGCGGGCCACGCGCTCGCGAATGGCCGCGATCAGCGGATCAGCGACTCCCCCGACCGCGAGCACGACGGAGATGGCCATGCAGCGTTCGCCAGCCGCGCCATAAGCTGCGGAAACCGCGGCATCGGCCGCCATGGCGATATCGGCGTCCGGCAGGACCAGCATGTGATTCTTCGCTCCACCCAAAGCTTGCACCCGCTTGCCGTTATGCGTGGCGGTTTGATAGATGTGGCGGGCTACGGGCGTAGAGCCAACGAAGCTGATGGCTTTGATGTCGGGATGTTCGAGCAACCGGTCGACAGCAACCTTGTCGCCATGGACAAGATTGAGTACACCATCGGGAACGCCCGCTTGCTTGGCTAACTCCGCGAGGAAAACGCTGGCGGATGGGACCTTCTCAGATGGCTTGAGAATAAATGCATTGCCGCAGGCGATGGCGGTGGACATCATCCACAACGGCACCATGGCGGGGAAGTTGAAAGGCGTGATGCCGGCGACCACGCCGAGCGGCTGACGAATCTGGTAGACGTCAACGCCACGGCTGGCCTGCTCAGTGTAGCCGCCCTTGAGCTGGTTGGGAATGCCGCAAGCAAACTCCACGTTCTCCAACCCGCGCGCGACCTCACCGAGGGCATCGGCGATGGTTTTGCCATTCTCAAGGCTGATGATTTCGGCGAGGCGGTTGCGATTCTTCACGATCAAATCGCGGAAGCTGAACATGACCTCGGCTCGACGCGAAAGCGGGGTGGAGCGCCATTCAATTGAAGCGGCCTTGGCTGCGGCGACGGCGCGGTCTACATCTTCAATGCAGGCAAAACCGACCTCGGCAATAATGTCGCCAGTTGCGGGGTTAGTGACGGCTGCGCTGCGCCCAGAGGTTGCCGCGTCCGGCTTGCCGCTGATCCAGTGAGAAACCGCTACAGGAGTTAATGTATCGGAAGCGCTCATGGCTTTTGAAACCTCCTCATGTCTGACGAATCCAATCGATGGTCTTCGATGCTAGCTTGTCAAAAGCTGTAATGGCCAGTGCTAAGTGTTCTTCGCGCGTGTCTTCAATCTTGTTGTGGCTGATTCCCTGAAGCGACTGCACAAAAAGCATCACGGTGGGAATGCCTGCTCGCGACACCTCGGCTGCATCGTGCAGCGGACCGGATGGCATGCGATGCGAGTGGCCTGTGGTCTCGCGGATTGCCTGTTCACATCGTTCAATGAGTTCAGGATGAAAAGGCACCGGCGCAATATTCCAGATGCGCGACCACTCGACCGTGCAGCCCTCTTCCTGCGCGAATTGTACGCTCTTTGACTGAGCCTCGCGATACATTGCGGCAAGAACCTGGGCATCGAGATCGCGCTGGTCAAGAGCCGCTTCGCAGCGGCCCACGACAGCGGTGACAATGCCGGGAAATGTTTTGACGCTGCCCATGGTGCACACCGCGTGAGGATATTGCATGGCGATGTTGCGAATCTCAAGGGCCAGTTTTGCGGCGGCGGCGAGGGCATCGCGGCGCTTGTTCATGGGCGTAGAGCCGGAGTGCGCCTCCTGACCGAGAAAGGTGATGGCGTGACGCTCTACGCCCTTGGTGCCGAGCACGGCGGCGAGCGGAAGGCCCATGCTCTCGAGAACCGGGCCCTGCTCGATGTGCAACTCGAGATAGGCTTCGGCGTGATTGCGCTCGCGCTGTGCGTCACCGATGGAATCGATGGAGACGCCGCATCTGTCCAGCGCGTCTTCAAGCCGAACGCCGCCGGCATCGGTGCGGACACGATCCTGATCGATGGTTTGCGTTCCGGCGAAGGCTGAGGAACCGAAGAGGCTGCGCCCAAAGCGCGCGCCTTCCTCATCGGCCCAATCGACAAGTCGAACGGTGATGGGAGGCTTGCCGTTAAATTCGTTGGCGATGCGGCGAAGCACAGTGAAAGCGCCGATGACGCCAAGAGAGCCGTCGAGCCAGCCGCCATTGGGCACCGAATCGAGGTGACTGCCGAGAATGAGCGTGGCTTCTAAATCCCCGGGGAGCGTGGTCCAACTGTTGCCCGCGGCGTCCAGGTGATGCTCCACCGGAAGCTCGCTCAGTTTAGATTGGAACCATGCGCGTGCCTTGAGCCAGGTGGGGGTCCAGGCTAGACGCTGCGCGCCATTCTCATCGGCAGTGAGAGCGCGCAACTCCTTGAGCAGATCGATAGCGGCCTGTGCGTCAATGGGCATGATCGACCCCGTGCGCGCCGTATTGCGGCTCGCGGCGAAGCATGCGCCCGCGGCCTTGTTCGCCGGCAAAGACTCCATCGCGCACCTGGACTTTGCCGCGAACGGTTACAACAGATGGGCGGCCTTCGATTGTGAAGCCTTCGAATCCGCTGTAGTCGTTGATGCCGTGTTGCGTGGCCACAGAGATTTTGCCTCGATAGGCGGTGTCATAGATGACAAGGTCGGCGTCCGATCCGACGGCGATGGTTCCCTTGCGGGGAAAGAAACCGAAGATCTGTGCGGGGCGCGTGCTGAGCGCATCCACGAAGCGGTGAAGATCGAGCCTGCCGCGCTTCACGCCATAGGTGTACATCAAATTGACGCGGTCTTCAATGCCCGGGATTCCATTAGGAATCTGCGTGAATGCATTGACGCCAAGAAGTTTTTGCTGCGTGTCGAAGGGACAATGGTCGGTGCCCACGGTGTCAATCAGGCCCGTATTCAGCGAACTCCAAAGCTCAGCGTGATTGCGACGGTCTCGCAGGGGCGGCGACATCACGTGCTTCATGCCTTCCACGCCGTTTCGCTCAGCGTAAGTCTTGTCGAGAAGGAAGTGGGGAAGCACCGATTCGATGTACAGATTCACGCCACGCGATTTTGCTTCAACTGCGGCGCGCAGTGCCGGCGCGCAGGAGAGATGAACCACGTAGCCGGTAGCGCGTGTCTGCTCGATAAATGTCGCAAAGCGCGTGGTGCCTTCCGCTTCCACGGACTCGGGACGGCTGGGCTCATGCCACTCCGGGCCGATCTTTTCCTCGGCAAGCAAGAGTTGCTGCAACTGGCCGATTAGCTCTGCGTTTTCGCAGTGGGCAGTGGTGATCACGCCCAGGCTGGCGGCCAGCCTGAGCGTGTGGAACATCTCCTCGTCGGTGACGCCAAAGAATTTCTTATAGGCAAGAAAGATCTTGAAGGATGCGGTTCCGTCTCGGACAATTTCGCGAAGTTGCGCTTCTGTTGTGGCGTCGTATCGCGTGACGGCCATGTGGAATGCATAGTCGCATGCACTGTTGCCTTCCGCCTTTTGCTTCCAGGTGTGATAACCCTCGAGCGCGTCGTCGTGCCGGGACGGGCAGCACATCTCAATGAATGTGGTAGTGCCGCCGATGAGCGCGGAAACACTCGCATTAGCGTGCGTATCTTTTGCAAAGGTAGCCATGAAGGGCAAATGGATGTGGACATGGGGATCAATGAAGCCGGGAAAGACCAGCTTACCCATGGCATCGATCACTTCAGTCCCCGGAGGCGCGTCGAGGCTTGGGCCGATGCGGTTTATGGCTTCATCTTCGATGAAGATGTCGCTGCGCGAGCGGCTGTCCGCGGTGATGATTTCTCCGCCCCTGATCAGCAATCCCATTGGAAGGTTTTCCCCCTTTGCCTGGCAAAGGCGCTTCACGACATCAGTTAGTGAATCTTGATTTCTACCTTTTCGCGGTAGGCTTTCATCGCTTCCCAGTCTTCGGTAACCTGGGGTTGCTGCTGCGATAACTCGCTCCACGTGATCCTGTTTCGGCCCGAAGGGAGCTCGACCATCTCGATGCAGTCGTCTACCGGGCACACGTTATAGCAGAGACGGCAGCCGACGCAATCGGCCTCGCGCACGACGGGCTGATTGCGCGATTCGACGGCCTCCTGCTTGCCGTTGGAACGCAGATCGTAAGCGAGCGGCTCGACCACCACGCCCTGAGGTGAGACGAGGTCAATGCACTGATGCGCGGTGTCATTGCAAGCAACGTAGCAGAGATTGCACTTGATGCATTTGTCCGCATCAATGCGGGCGACCGCGCGATAAGAGAGGTCAAGATCTTTGAATTCCGAGACAAGGTGGACGCTGCGACCGGTAACATCGGCGATGGTTGTAAAGCCCTTCTCATCCATCCAATTGGAGAGGCCGTCGCAAAGGTCGTCAATGATGCGGAAGCCGTAATGCATGACGGCGGTGCAGACCTGGAGACTGGATGCGCCCAGGAGCAGGAATTGCGCGGCGTCTTGCCAGTTGGCGATGCCGCCCATGCCGGAGATGGGAATGCCCGACCTGGAGACGATCTCGTCGGTGCCGAGCGCGGCGAGCATATTGAGCGCGATGGGCTTGACGGCTGGTCCTGCGTAACCACCGTGTCCGCCTTTGCCGGCAATGCTCGGGGTCAGTTCGAGCGTGTCGAGATCAACGCCGACAATGGAGTTGATGGTGTTGATGAGGGAGAGCGCGTTGGCTCCGGCGGCCACGCCTGCGCGGGCCGGCAACACGATGTTGGTGATGTTGGGCGTGAGCTTCATGATGACCGGAATGGTTGCGGCTTCTGTGACCCAGCGCGTAATTTGCTCGCAATACTCTGGCACCTGACCAATGGCGCTGCCCATGCCGCGCTCACTCATCCCATGAGGGCAGCCGTAGTTCAGCTCGATGCCGTCCGCGCCTGTGTCTTCGATGCGTGTGACGATTTCACGCCAGGATTCAGGTTTCGACTCAACCATGGCGGAGACGATGACCGCGCGATCGGGCCATGCTCGTTTGACTTCAGCGATTTCGCGGAGGTTGATTTCAATGGGGCGGTCGGAGATGAGCTCGACGTTGTTGATGGCCAACATGCGCTGGCGGCCATAATGCCATGCGCCATAGCGGTTGGATACATTGAGCACGGGCGCGCCGATGGTCTTCCACACAGCGCCGCCCCAACCTGCTTCGAAGGCTCTGTGAATCTGTGCTCCGGAGTTAGTGGGCGGCGCGGAGGCAAGCCAGAAGGGATTGGGCGACTTGATGCCGGCGAAGTTGATGCGAAGATCTGCCATGACTAACCCACCTCGGCCGGCGTTTGTAACTGCACAAGCTGTTGATGGATTGCCGCTGCGGCTAGCTTGCCATCCTGCACTGCCATGACCGTGGATGCCGCGCCGGTGGAACGAATGCAATCGCCAATTGCATAGACGCGAGCAACGCTGGTCTGGAAATTTGCATCCACCGCGATGAAGCCATTTCTGGTTTCGAGGCCGAGCAGCACGGCCAGCGCCGGCTTTATTTGACCCACGGCTTTGACGATCTGATCGGCGGCAAGCACAAACTCCGATCCCTTGATGGGCGTAGGGGCCGGGCGGCCGGAGGCATCCGGGGGACCTAACTCAACGCGCAAGCATTGCAGGCCAACAGGGAGACCACTGGTGAGCACGACGCGCGACGGCTGGGAGAGGAAGCGAAACTCGATGCCTTCCTTGCGGGCGAATTCGTATTCGTGCTCATAGCAAGTCATCTCGCGATCGGTGCGGCGATAGACCATGGTGACCTGATCGGCGCCGAGCCGCTTGGCGATAGTGGCGCAATCGATGGCGGTGTTTCCGGCGCCGATAATGATTACTTTGCGGCCGATGCGCAGGCTGGAGCCGGAGGTCTTGCTGGCCTCAATGAATTCGAGGCCGTCGATGATCGCCTCTTCGCCTTCGATTCCCAGGCTGGGCGTCTTGCCTAAGCCGACACTGAGCACAACAGCATCGAAATCCTGCTGGAGCGCGGCCAGAGTGACGTCCTTGCCGAATTCATTGCCGGTCCTGAATTGAACACCTAGCCCTTCAATCATACGGGCCTCTTTGAGAGCTATCTCGATAGGCTCGCGCAGCGCAATGATGCCATAAGTGGAGAGACCGCCGGGCAGGCTGCGCTTTTCATAGATAGTTACTGCATGACCTAGTGTAGTGTCTCATTATTAGAATCAGTTATACATCGAGACTCATCTTATGATGAGGAGACCTCGATATGCGTGTTGCGCAGCCCATTGTTTTGAACGAAGAGACCCGACGCGAGCTGGA